>Skinner_p2__coassemble_182_pt1 | contig 72758 bp, 62 predicted proteins | sample Skinner_p2__metabat2_high_PE_022 | metagenome-assembled genome bin Skinner_p2 | reverse complement strand
CCCCGATTAGAACCTGAATCTAACGCGTCTGCCAATTCCGCCATATCCGCATATTCTGTTTTTGTGTCGTGGGCTTGTCGCCCGGAACGTTTGTTATTATATCACAACTGTGGAGAATGTCAAGCGCTTTTTGAACTTTTTCTGACAGAAATTTTTCATGGCCGGAAAGAGCAGAAAAAATGCCGCAGATATGGTACAATAGCGTTGGACAAAAAAGGGGCACTGCATCCCCATAGGGAGGATACCACATGAACATCCAGATCTTTGGCACCAAAAAATGCTTTGACACCAAAAAGGCACAGCGATATTTCAAAGAGCGGGGGATCCGCTTTCAGATGATCGACCTGAAAGAAAAAGAGATGAGCCGGGGCGAGTTTGACAACGTCTGCCGTGCATTGGGGGGCTGGCAGCAGCTGGTAGACCCCAATGCCAAGGACAAGCAGACCCTTGCGCTGTTGGAGGCTTTGGTGGACTGGCAGCAGGAGGACAAGCTGTTTGAGAACCAGCAGCTGTTCCGCACACCGGTGGTGCGCAATGGCCGGCAGGCTACGGTAGGCTATCAGCCCCAGGTGTGGCAAAGCTGGGAATAACGGCGTTTTTCACAAAAAAACCACCGCCCGGCTTTTGCGCTGCGCTATGGAATATGATATACTGATAAAGTAAGCGCAAAGCGGCGCCTTTTGGCTGCGCCATCAGCCTGCGCATGGGGCGCATCTGGCCTGGCCAGATGCAGTACCCGGAAATTATCGCGCCTGCCAGCGGGCAGGGCGCAGATCACCCTTGGGAGAATACGATTATGAAAACCTATATGACCCCAGAAGAACATGACCGGCTGCATCGCCGCCGATGGCGTCAGGTGCTGGGCTTTGCTGTTGCGGTATTGGCACTGGTGGGCGCTTTCACTGTGCTGCGGACTGGTGTGCAAGGCGTGGCCCAACTGTTCGACGATACCGAACAGCGTCAGGAATACGAAGATAAACTGGAGGGGCTGGTCTTGTTTGACCCGCTGCCTTTTGAAGGCATAGAGAATATCAATGACCTTACCCTGCGGGAGGCCGCAGTCTGGGGCACGGTTTATGCCATCCAGGAGACCCAGGGCGGCTTTGAAAACTACGCGACCGACCCGGAGACCGAGCAGCTGCTTCTGCCGTCGGTAGATGTGGACGCCTATCTGGCAAAGCTGGTGGGACCCAGCTTCAAATTGACCCACCGGAGCTTTGAGATGGAGGACATGGAGATCGTTTTTGACGATGCCACCCAGTGCTATAAGATCCCGGTCACTGGCAGCGTGGGCTATTATCGGGCCACCGTTACCGACCTGTTCAAAAAGAGCGGCAAGCTCCATGTGACCGTTGGTTACATTCCGCTGCAAAGCCAGGATGACAGCATCCTCAGCACCAGCATTGACACGCCTACCCGATACATGGACTATCTGTTTGAGCGGCAGAGCGGCAGCTGGTATCTGACCGGCCTGACCGAAAGCGAGACCAAGCCTGCCTCCAGTACGGCTGCATCCTCCTCCAGCAGCGTTTCCTCCTCGATGGCGGATACAGATGTGCAGGATGCGATCATGGCCAGCGTGGAATCCGGCTCTCCGGTCGCCAGCGAGCCTGCGGCCAGTTCGCAGGCAGAAGGGGAAGCTGAGGCGGATGCAGCAGCAAAAAGCGCCCCTGCGGACAGCGCAGCTTCCAGCGAAGCAGACAGCTCGGCGGGCTGAGCCGACTGCCCTATAAAAGAAAAGCAGACACTTGCAGGATGCAGGTGTCTGCTTTTTTGTTCAAAGGTCGATCAGGATCTTGCGGCAGGCAGGGCAATAAAATGCCTGCTTGTAGTAGCCATCCCAGTTATCCGGTTCAGTCAGTTTCAGCCCGTTTTGGGCAGGCAGGAGTTTGACCTTGGGGGATGTGTCCCAAAAGATCTCTCTGGGAGATTTGATGTAGCCGCTGGACATCTCGGCGCTGCAGTAAGGACAATTCATACTGGGACCTCCTTTTTATTTTAAGTGGAAGGGAACGACCACAAGGCGATACCACAGATAGGGCACCATGTTCCAGATCATCCAAAGTTCCATCAGCAGGTAATTGGGCAGGTCTTTCCAGCGGAAAGGACGTTTGCCCAGCTTGCCCTCCCGCAGCAGAGCAATGGCCTCCCTCATGCCCTGATCCCAGGCGTCGCCAAACCCTTGTTTGTGGAACTTGTAGTACTTGAGCAGGTAGCCCAAGGCCAGAGGTACTGCGTTGGCAGCCAGCATCAGCAGAGGCTGATTTTTCAGGGGCAGCAGCAGGCTGTTGCGGCCGCTTTGCAGGCTTTTGAAGGCGTTGTACCGCACTGCGCCGGTGCTGGCGCCGCAGATATGGTAGCAGCGGGCCTCCGGGCAGAGCACGTTTTTATATCCGGCGTTGTTGGCCCGCCAGCTGAGATCTACATCCTCAAAATAGGCAAAGAAATTCTCGTCAAAACCGCCGATCTCATCTAGGATGCTTTTGCGGTAAAGAGCAGCTCCGCCGCAGGCAGAAAAGATCCGCCGCTGTTTTTGGTACCGGCTGGCCAGCCGTCCGTCGCCCTCTTTGCAGGCAAAGCCCATCCAGGTAACGTAATCCCCCGCATCGTCTGCCAGGTCCCGCTCAAAATGGCGCAGCATCAGGCTTTGTACAGCAAAGATCCGTGGGTCGGAACGGGCGGTGCGCAGCAGTGCAGCCAGCCAATCCGGTTCAGCAAAGGCGTCGTTGTTGAACAGCACCACGAACTCGCTGTCCGCTAAGGCGATGCCTTGGTTTACCGCATGGGAAAAACCCGTGTTGCAGCCATTTTCGATCAGGGTGAAGTTGGGGCGGCCGCAGTAGCTGCGGGCTTGCGCCAGGCTCTCGTCGGTAGAGCCGTTGTCCACGACAATGAGGCGGAAATCCTGTTCGGTCTGGGCGTAGATGGACTCGATGGAGTCCCGCAGCCAGCCTTTGCCGTTGATGTTGGGGATGACGATGGTGGCTTTCATATCCTGTTTACTCCTGGTTTTTTCTGTCTGTACTCGAAAGTATAGCATATTTTCGCGCAAAAAAACAGACCGTGCTTTCGCGCGCTCCACGAAAGTACGGTCTGTTTTGTGGGAAAGATCAGGCAGCCAGAGCCTTTTCGATGTTGGCCAGCACCTGGTCGCTGTTTTCGCAGCACACCAGAACGACCTCGCCGGTGGACAGGGTCTTGACCTGAGCAGCCTTGGCGATCTCGTACTGATCCATCAGGTAGTTCTCCATGGTCTGACGCTGGCCGTCCACAAAGGCCTGCAGGGCGTCCACCACATCCTGGGTCTTGCCCTCAGCGGGCTTGACGATGGCGATGCCGTAGCTGCGCACCATCATAGCCGAAACAGAAGCGGCAAAGTCCTGATACATCTCCGGCTCCAGGCCCAGCAGAGGCATCAGCATATCCCGTGCAGAGCTTTCGGCCTGCTCCGGCTCCATATCCTCTGCGCCGCCGTACTGTGCGGTGTACTTGCCGTCCTTCTCGGTAAAGATCATATTGTACTGGTTATCCTCTTCGCTGCGGGCGTCGTGGATGATCTGCACATAGTCCTTAGGCTCCGTATTCTGGTTGTTGTTTGCAGAAGAGCCGCCGCCGCAGCCCACCAGGCCCAGCAGGGCCGCACCAGCCAGCAGAGTTGCAATAATACGCTTCATATGAAAGTTCCTTTCTGTTGTTCCATGATTATAATGTGTGCCCCAGGAGGGGCTCTGTTATCCAAAGCATGCGTCGTGTGCGCCGCTCTTATTCTGAAAACGAACCACCCGGCTGGATTATTGCATCCGTGCCGGCGGTAAATTTTTTACGGCAGCAGCACATCCAGCTCCCGATGGTTGACCGGGGTGGAGAGGATGATCTGGGTGCTGGTGGTGCCCAGCTTCTGAAACTCCATGATCAGATGCTCCAGCTGGGGCATACTGCTGCAGCTGACCTTGATCAAAAAGGTGTAGGCGCCTGTAACGTGGTAGCACTGCAGCACCTCCCGGCTGCTCTGCAAAAGCGCCAGCAGCTCCTCCCGGTGGGAGGGGGCGACCGAAAGACTGATCAGGGCATCCACATAGACTTGATCCGCCGGGCGGTTCAGCAGCACGGTATAGCCATTGATGATGCCGTCGGTCTCCATCTTGTGGATGCGGCTGGACACGGCGGGACTGGTCAGAGAAACTTGCTCTGCGATCTCCTTGACGGGCATGCGGGCATTCTGCACCAGCAAACTAAGGATCTTGCGATCTAAATCATCCATGACGGAATCTCCTTTGAAATCTGTTGAAATCCATAAAATTTTAAGAAAATGAAGTTTTAACTTGTAACAAAGCAACAAAACAGGGAAAAGCCGGGGGAAAACCCTGGCCCTCTTAATTATATAAAGTTTCGGACCAAAAGTAAAGGATGATAATAAAGTAAATGACAGGAAAGAGATTTGACAACAAAAGAAAAATGGGTATAATACAAAATACAAAGTCGCGGCTGACTGCAGACGCAGCCCGTAGCGGCGGCGTTTTTATTCTATTGAGATTCACTTCTTTATATACTTTCCCACCCCTCTATACACAAAAACCCGCTGCCAGGCGGGTTTTTGTGTTTTTTACCTCTTATAGCCAAAAAGACCTCCCGGCTCCGAACAGCCGGGAGGTCTTTTTTTAGCAGTTGCAGCGGAGGTCTCGTCCGGATTCCGGGGAAGGACTCCGCATAAAACAGGGGGCTTTACCCCTCGGCGCACAGTGCCTGAAAAGCGCGGCGCACATCTCCGGAAAAATACAGGGTGCCCAGTGCGCACACAGGGCCATCCCCGGCTAGCTGTACGGCAAGGGCCACCCCTTCCGGGATGGAAGCGGCGGGCTGGGCCTGACCGCCTCGGGCGCAGATCTCCCGGGCCAAGTCCTGGGCGGGCATGGCACGGGGCAGGTCTGCAGCCACGGCCACAAAACACCGGGCCAGGGGGGCCAGCAGGTCCAGGATCTGGTCTACGTCCTTATCGGCCATGATGCTGACCAAGAAGACGAATTTCTCCCCGGGAAAGCGGTCCCGCAGGCTCTGGGCCGTGGCCTGCATCCCGTGCGGATTATGGCTTCCATCCAGGATAAAGGCCGGGGAGGAGCGCAGCAGCTCGAACCGGCCGGGCCAGCGCACTGTGGCCAGGCCCTGGCGGATGGCTTGGTCTGGGATATCCCAGACCCGGCTGCGCAAGGCCCGCAGTGCGGTAATGGCGGTTGCGGCGTTGCAGGGCTGGTAGCTGCCCACCAAGGGCAGGGTAAGATGCTCCAATCCGTCAAAGTCGAACTCCACCTGGTCCAGTCCGGCCTGTCGGATGTGCAGGCGACTGAGATCCACCGTAGTCAAGGGGGCGTGATGTGCGGCGGCGGCAGCGGCAATCACCGTGTCGGCCTCGGGAACACCGCCGTAGCTGACCACCGGCGAACCCTCCTTGATGATGCCGGCCTTAGCAGCGGCAATATCGGCCAGGGTCGGCCCCAGCTGCTGGGTGTGGTCCAGCCCCAGAGCGGTGATCACAGCGCATTCCGGCGGGTCGATGACGTTGGTGGAGTCCAAAGTGCCGCCAAGCCCCACCTCCAGCACCACGATATCGCAGTGCTGCTGCGCAAAATAGAGCATCCCCAGGGCGGTGATCAGCTCAAACTCGGTGGGCACATCTGCCATGCTGTCGGCAGTGGGGCGGATGCGCTCCACAAGCGCTACCAGGTCCTGGTCTGGGATGGACTGGCCGTTGATCTGGATACGCTCATTAAAGCGGTTGATGAAAGGGGAGGTGAACATCCCCACCCGGTATCCGGCGGCCTGCAGGCAGGCAGACAGCATGGCGACTGTGCTGCCTTTGCCGTTGGTGCCCGCTACATGAACGAACCGGAGCTGCTTGTGGGGGTCGCCCAGGGCAGCCAGCAAGGTGCGGGTACGGGTCAGGCCGGGTTTATGTCCCACCCACTGAACGGCGTGGATGTAGGCCAAAGCAGAGGTATAATCCATGAAAAAGAACCTTCTTTACGGTTTTTTTACGGCCCGCATCAGGGCACGGTTCTGCAGCAAAAGACGCATCAGCAGGGTGTTGATGACGCTCAGCACCAAAGCGTTGGGGATACGGGCGGCCAGCACCGACCACGGATAATTATAGAACAGGTGCAGTGCCAGGGAATTGATGACCATGGAGCCTACAAACCGCCCCAGCAGGATGCTGATGCCCAGCCGAAGGGTCAGGTTCTTGCCCGGCAGATGCCGCCAGCCCAGGCCAGTGACCAGGCCCACTGCACCGGCACCCAGGGTGATCAGGGGATTGATGGCGTAGCCGGACAGTACGCCGCCGATCATATCGGCCAGCGCACCTACGGCAAAGCCGCCGCCCGGCCCAAACAGGACAGCGGCCAGCAGCACCGGCAGCGCCCCCAGATTGAACCGGACAAACCCGGTGGAGATGGTGAACACCCTTGCAAAGATGATGCTCATAGCGGTCAGCAGTGCCAGCACGGTCAGCGTGCGCACCGAGGTCTTGGATTTGTGATCCATCGTACACTTCCTCCTATAGATCAGAAAGCTTGGGAAGAAGGCGCACAAAAACGCCCTCCTCTGTGACAGACCGCACAAAGAAGGGCGTGACTCCAACAGCGTTCACTTCCGGGCCGGGCTGCGCAAAAAAGGGCAGACCAGCCCGCGCCCAGGTCCATGCAGCAGCGGGATGCAGGCCGCGCACCGCGGGTCTCCCTTCGTCCGCAGCACAACTCCCCGTTGATGCGGCACTTAACGCGCGTGGCCTTACTCTGTTGATGCTTTTATTATACCGCGCTGAGGGGCTGGGTTCAACCGTTGGGACGCAGTTTTTGCAGAATGGGCTTTTTGCAAAAAAGATTCTGCCCACAAAGCAGGGGCTTTGTGCTATACTATAAATTGATTTTTTTATATCATCTCATTTAAGGGAGAATGACGCTATGCAATATAAACTGCTTGCCTGTGATTATGACAACACGCTGGTGCCCTTTGGGGAGGGGCGTCCTCGCCCCGGGGTGGTGCAGGCGGTGAAGCAGATGCAGAAGGCCGGGGGGCTTTTTGTGCTGAGCACCGGCCGATCCTATCCGGCTATTTCCACCCCGGGCCAGCTGGGAGGTATTCGTTTTGATTATGCGATCACCTGCAATGGCGCCTGTGTCGTGGATGCAAAGGGGGCGCTGGTGGCAGAGCACCCGCTGACCAACGAGGAAATGTATGCACTGGTGGATTTTTGCGAGGATTATAACTATCCGCTGCAGTTCAACTTCCGGGATGCGTACTACGCCTACTGCGAATACGACTATCTGCACAAATGCTACCAGCAGATGAACAGCGCCGGTCTGGATTGCTTGGACGGAGAGGACCAGGACCGCCATTTGGTGGATATGCCCCATGCCGCATTCGCAGCGCTGCCGCCGCCGGCAGTGGAGCAGTTCCAGCAGAAATATGGCTACCTGGGGCTGCATTTTATGATGGTGGGGGCGAAAAATGCCGATGGTCTGTGCTACTACGATATCGTGCGGGGCGGCATGGACAAAGGCACCGGGCTGGCTGACCTGTGCGCACAGCTGGGGCTGACTCTGGCAGAAACGGTGGCAGCAGGGGACTCTGCCAACGACTGCGGGATGCTGGCCGCTGCGGGGCTGGGCTGCTGTATGTCCAACGGTACGCCGGATGCCAAGGCAGCCGCTGACCGGATCATTGGGGATGTGCGGGAGGACGGCGTGGCTGTGCTGATCCGGGAGCTGTGGTTCGATGGCCCCCGGGCAGAGCCTTCCGGCCGGGAGCTGGGCTCCCCCTGGGAGAACATCCAGAAAGCAGGGGGAAGATGAGCTTCGGACCGGTGTACGGTCCGGGCAGCCGGGCACTGATCCTGGGCAGCTGGCCCAGCCCCAAAAGCCGGGAGATGGGGTTTTATTATGGGCACCCGAACAACCGGTTCTGGCCGATGCTGGCGTCCCTTTGCGGGGCGCCCGTCCCCGCCCGGGAGGATATCCCGGCAAAGCAGCGGCTGATCCTGGACCATGGGCTGGCGCTGTGGGATGTGCTGGCCAGCTGCACTATCACCGGCGCATCCGATGCTTCGATTCGGGATCCGGTGCCCAATGATTTTGCTGCGCTGCTGCAAGGCGCCCCCATTCAGGCAGTGTTCTGCAATGGGACGGCAGCCTGGAAGATGTACACCAAGTATGTGCAGCCTGTGACCGGCCTTGCGGCGGTGCGGCTGCCCAGCACCAGCCCGGCCAACGCTGCCTGTCCGCCCCAGGCACTGGCGGAAATATGGGGCGCAGCGCTGGGACCTTGGATCATAAAAAACAAATGATTGCAAAGCTGTAAAATCTTCATGAAATGCTTGCCTTTTGGACAAAAGGCTTTATTATGGTATCAGGAATAGAAAGGGCGCACTACGCCTCAAAGCAGAAAGGGATACTCCATGAGCAAGATCATCCGCATCCAAAAGCCCAGCGTGCTGCCGATCTATGGGGCAGGGCTGGCCTTTGTGCTGCTGTGTGCTGTGCTGCCGGTGTACCGGCTGTGGGCGCTGGCAGTGGCACTGGCGGGGACAGCTGTCGTTTTTGTGGCGGCAAAACGGGTCTGCCCGCCCCGCATCCTTGAAAAACAGGTGCCATTCCATACCGGAGACGGGGACGTGGATCAGATGCTGGCGGCGATCCAGAAGGACCTGGACCGCCTGCATCTGCTGAACGACGCACTGCCGGACCCGGAGCTTTCGGCGGCGATGGACCGCATGGAAAAAGCGGGCCGCTCGATTGTGGAAACCGTGGAGCAGACCCCGGCAAAGGCAAAACAGGCCCGGCGGTTTGCAAACTACTATCTGCCGGATGCCGTCAATGTGCTGGAACAGTACGCAAAAATGGCCCGGCAGGGCGTCCGTGGAGAAAATGCGGCGGCCATCCGCTCGGAGGTGGAGCACAACGCCGCTGCGATCGCCACAGCGTTTGAAAACCAGCTGGATGCGTTGTATGCGGCTGAGAGCATGGACCTGTCCGCAGATCTGACGGTCCTGCGCAGTATGATGAAGAGCCAGGGACTGGACAACTGAGGCCCTTGCCCGCTCATAAAAGAAAGGAAGGAATCAAGATGGCAGATAATAACACTCTGAACTTTGACCTGGATGCCCCCGCCACCCCCACGCTGACCCTGGACCCGGCCGAGGACCTGGCGGCGCCCCAGCCCCCAAAACAGGTGGCTCCGGACCCGCAGGCTGTGCGCCTGAGCCCGGAGGAGCAGGCGATGGTGGATAGCTTTGCACAAAAGATCGATATCACCAACAGCCAGCAGGTGCTGCAGTATGGCTCTGCCTGCCAGAAAAAAATCGGCGATTTCTCCGAGGCAGCTCTGGCCAAGGTCTCCACAAAAGACCTGGGCGAGGTGGGCGAGATGATCACCGACCTGATCGGCGAGCTGAAGAACTTTGATGCAGAGGAAGAGGAAAAGGGCCTGTTCGGCTTCTTTAAGAAAAAGTCCAACCAGATCGCAGCGCTGAAGAGCAAGTACGATAAGGCCGAGACCAACGTGGAGAACATCCAGTCTATGCTGGAGGGACACCAGGTCCAGCTGCTGAAGGACATTGCCATGCTGGATAAGATGTACGAGCTGAACATGGCCTACTTCAAGGAGCTGAGCATGTATATCCTGGCTGGCAAGCAGAAGCTGGCCGACGTGCGCACTGGTGCGCTGCAGCAGGCAATGGAAAAAGCCCGCACCTCCGGTCTGCCGGAGGATGCCCAGGCAGCCCGTGACCTGTCCGACCAGTGCGAGCGCTTTGAGAAAAAGCTCTATGACCTGGAGCTGACCCGGAACATCAGCCTGCAGATGGGGCCCCAGATCCGTCTGCTGCAGAACAATAACTCCATGATGGCGGAGAAGATCCAGTCCACCATCGTCAACACCATCCCCCTGTGGAAGAACCAGATGGTGCTGGCGCTGGGTCTGGCACACAGCCAGCAGGCAATGCAGGCCGAGCGCGCTGTGACCGACATGACCAATGAGCTGCTGAAAAAGAACGCCGATGCCCTGAAGATGGGCACCCTGGAGACGGCACGGGAGTCGCAGCGGGGCGTGGTGGATATCGAGACCCTGCAGCAGACCAACAAGAGCCTGATCGAGACGCTGGACGAGCTGAACAAGATCCAGACCGAGGGCCGGGCAAAGCGGGCGGCAGCACAGCAGGAGCTGACCCGCATCGAGGACGAGCTGAAACAAAAGATGATGGAGATCCGCAACTAAGATGGCAAATGCTGATTTTGACCGGTCCGATCCGGGCTTTGCATCCCAGGCATTTGGAACGGCTGATGCCTGCGAATCGCCTGTCCAGACCCCCTTACAGCGTCGGCTGGCAGCAGCAGAGGCGCATCTGCCTGCCCCGCTGACAAAGCCGGTGGTGGCTGTGGCGCTGTGCCTGGTGCTGATGCTGGGCGGCGCAGTGGGCCTGGGCGGAGCAAAGCTCCGGGGGGCCTACAACCAAGCAAAGAACTGGTATACGGCCGGTGTGCCGGCAGACGGAGGGTACACCCTCAGCGAGGAGCTGGCTGTCCGGGAGAATACGGCAGCCAATGTGCTGACCACCGCCCAGAATCAGGGCCTGGCCGACAGCCCGGAGTACCAGGCGGCGCAGACTGCTTTGCAGCAGTTTTCGGCCTGCCGTGCTAATGCGCAAGCGCCCGGCGGGATGCACACGATGTACGAAGCCAATGCAGTTCTGGGGGCGGCAGTCGACCAGCTGTACGCAGCGCTGCAGCAGCGGGCGGAAGACCCTATGAAGATGGGAGCGGTGCAGGGACAGTATGGGCAGTTCAACAGCGCCGGCACCATCCTGGGAGAGCTGCAGTATAATAAAGCGGTTTCCGATTATCAGAACAAGACCTCCGGCGGCTGGGCTGCAGTGCTGAAAGGTCTGTTCGGCGTACAGGAGGTGGAGCAGTTCGTATGATGCAGCGCCTGAAAAAGACGGCTGCGCTGGCGGTCACGCTGGCTTTGAGCCTGCTGGCTCTGGCCACCCCGGCACTGGCTGCAAAAGCCCAGCTGCCGGAGCTGCCCAAGGGACAGTGTGTGGTGGATGAGGCAGGTGTGCTGAGCCAGAACACGGTCCAGCTGGTAGAGCAGCTGAACGGTCAGCTGGAGGCCAACTGCCAGGGAGCGCAGATCGGTGTACTGACCGTAGAATACACCGGAAATCTTTCCACAGAGGAATATGCTGTCCAAGCCTTCAATGCGTGGGGCATTGGCAGCGCAAAAGAGGACAACGGCGTATTGATCCTGCTGGTGATGGAATCGCCGCTGTACAAAGACGGCGACTACTATCTGACCATTGGCGATGGATTCCGCAATACGACCATGGATAAGCAGGCCAGCGCCATTGCGCAGACCATGGAGAATGCGTTTGCCCGCCAGGATTATGACGATGCAGTGGAGATCTGTGCGCAGAATGTAGCGCAGACCATTGCGGGAGTGTATGGCACTTCTTTGACCGGCGGCGGGTCCTATCAGCCCCAGCCGGAACCCCAGGGACCGGGCTTCTTTGCGGTGCTGTTTGACATCGCATTGTTTTTGCTGGTGGCCTGGGTGGTCATGAATGCGGTGTTTGCGCCCATTGGACGGCGGACGAACTTCTGCTTTGGGCCTTTCTGGTGCTGGGGCCCGCCCCGCGGACCCCGGCGCCCGCCTCGTCCGCCCCGCCGTCCGCCCTATGGCGGCGGCTACGGCGGTTTTGGCGGTTTTGGCGGCATGGGCGGCGGCTCCAGCTTTGGCGGCTTTGGGGGCGGACGTTCCGGCGGCTTTGGAGGCGGCGGCAGCTTTGGCGGTATGGGCGGCGGCTCCAGCCATGGCGGCGGTGGCGGCCGCGGCCGCTGAGTTTTCCACCACGCTTGAAAGAATGGTAGAAAACCCATCCGCATACGCCCCATAAAATGCAAAAAACTCTCCCCCTGGGATAGCCAGGGGGAGAGTTTTACGTTTTGGATAAACAGCAGCGGAAAGCTGTCTTACTTGGTGCCGTAGATACGGTCGCCGGCGTCGCCCAGACCGGGGACGATGTAGCCGTTCTCGTTCAGGCAGGTGTCCTGTGCGCCGATGTAGATATCCACATCAGGGTGTGCATCGTGCAGAGCCTTGATGCCTTCCGGTGCAGCGATCAGGCCGATGAACTTGATGCGCTTTGCGCCGTGCTTCTTGATCTGAGTGATGGCGTCAATAGCGCTGCCGCCGGTAGCCAGCATGGGGTCCAGCACCATCACGTCACGCTCGGCGATATCCAGGGGCAGCTTGCAGAAGTACTCCACAGGCTGCAGAGTGGTCTCGTCCCGGTACAGGCCGATGAAGCCCACCTTGGCAGCGGGCAGCAGGGTCAGCATACCGTCCAGCATGCCCATGCCAGCCCGCAGGATGGGGACCAGGGCCAGCTTGCGGCCTGCCAGCACCTTGGTCTTTGCCATGGTGATGGGGGTCTCGATCTCGACCTCCTCCATGGGCAGGTCGCGGGTAGCCTCGTAGCACAGCAGGGTGGCGATCTCGCTCACGAGGTCACGGAACTCCTTGGTGCCAGTCTGTTTGTTGCGCAGCAGGCTGATCTTGTGCTGCAGCAGGGGATGCTCAACGATCATAGGGGTCATAAGAACACGCTCCTTTAGTATATAAAAAATTTATCTGACAAACATGGGGCTCAGCGCTGCTCGATAGCAGTGAGCTTGGCGATCCGGTTTTCGTGCCGGCCACCCTCAAACGGAGTGGACAGGAACAGATCTACCAGCTGGCAGGCCAGGCCGGCGCCCACCACACGGCCGCCCAGGCACAGTGCGTTGGCGTCGTTGTGGCGGCGGGTGTACTCACAGCTGAAGCTGTCCGAGCAGCAGCAGGCACGGATGCCCTTGACCTTGTTGGCTGCCATGCTGATGCCTACACCGGTGCCGCAGAACAGCAGGGCGCGCTCGCACTCACCGCCGACCACAGCGTCACAGGCAGGCAGAGCCATGTCCGGGTAGTCTACACTCTCGGTGCTGTGGGTGCCAAAGTCGATCACCTGGATGCCCTGGGCCTCCAGATGGGCCTTTACGGCCTCCTTCAGTTCAAAGCCGCCGTGGTCGGCAGCCATTGCAATGGGTTTTGCCATAACAAGAAACGTCCTTTCTCATCCATTCTGTGGGCTTTGGGCGGCCAGCCGCTCGGCGCGTTCCCGCTCGGCCTGGCTCAGCCGGTGATAATCCGGCAGCAGAGCCTCCGGGGGCACAGCCAGCCCTTCCTGGGCCATCCGACGGCCCACCATTGCCACCGCAGCGCCGCGGGGAGTCCGCAGTGCAGGGGGCACAGCCAGCACGCCGGGGATCTGGCTGTATTCATTATAACACAGAGCAGCCCCGTCACCAACAAAAAACACAGGCTTTTTGCAATTTTGCACAAAAGATGCCAGATCTTTCACTGCACGGGCCCCGTCCTCCATCAGCCGCTGGTGAGTAGCCAGGTCAAATGCAGCGCTGTACACCTGCGCCCGGCGTGCATCCAGGGCGCAGACCACGGTGCCCTCGCCGCTGTGGGCGTAGGCCAGCGCTTCCAGCGTGGAAACCGGCGCACAGGGGGTATTGTGGGCAAAGGCCATCCCCTTGACAGCAGCCAGGCCGATGCGCAGCCCGGTAAAGCTGCCCGGCCCGGCATTGACGGCATACAGGTCGATATCAGCGCATTTCATGCCGCAAAGGCGCAGGCAATGGTCCACTAAGGGCATCAGTGTCTCGCTGTGGGTATGGCCTGCATCCAGGCTGCACTCGTACAGCAGATGCTCGTCCTGCATCAGGGCGACCCCCAGGGTCTTGCCCGCAGTATCAACGGCCAGAATATTCATAGCGCAGCCCCCTCGATGGTAATGCGGCGGGTCTCCTCGTCCAGACGCTGGATGTCCACCCGTACCGGGTGTTCCAAAGCCAGCAGGTCGGCAAAGTTCTCGCTCCATTCGGCGGCCACCACGGCCCCCTCGTCCAGATAATCATAAAAGCCGGCGGCGCACAGGTCGGCTTCGGTGGAGATGCGGTACAGGTCAAAATGCGCCAGCGGCCGTGGGCCGCGGTAATAATTCACGATCGCAAAGGTGGGGCTGCTGACTGGGTCGGTGCAGCCCAGGCCATCGGCCAGCCCTTCACAAAAAGCAGTTTTGCCAGCGCCCAGCCCGCCGGTAAAAGCCACCAGCGTCCCGGGGGACAGAACGGCGGCCAGCTGCCGCCCCAGCGCCACAGTCTCGGCGCGGGAATGGGTGATGAATTCAGACATGGGTCGTTACCTCTATCATAAAAAAGGGGGACGGCGTCCCCGCCATCCCTCAGTATAATATAAAATGTAGAAAAGTGCAATTCTTTTTGGGGGGAAAGGCCGCTTCCGTGCAGCTGCAAGCGGTTCAGGCAGCCTGCTGCGGAGCGGGCGCCGGGAGTGTGGGCAGGACAGCATCGGCCCGGCCCTGGATCAGGGGATAGGCTGCCGCAGCGTGGGGCCGCCGTCCGCCCTGTGAGTGATACCAGATCAGGTCATCGGTGCCGTAAAGGTCCATGGAGCGCTGTACCGCAGTGGCGACAGGGTCTCCGGCGATCATAAAGTTGACCGTAGCCCACAACATGCTGCGGGCATAAACGGCATAGACGTTGTTGACAAAGCCCACCACGGCTTCTGCGCCGCCAGCCAGCAGGGCATCGGCCATGGCCAGGTCCACGCTGCCGTCCATGCCGTAGAACTCACAGGTCTCGGAATACACGATGGTGCCGTCCAGCCGGCCGCCCCAGTAGGCAGAGCGGAAGAAATCCGGCGTGATGCAGTAGCGCCCGTTGACCTTGATGACCCGGTGACACAGCAGGTCAAAGCCGTAGAGCAGATCTTTATACAAGGTAGAGCGCTCGGTCAGCAGGATCACCGGCTGGGTGCGCAGCCGCCGCAAAAGCAGGCCGGTCTGGTATGTATAGTACGCACCGTGGGCGCTCAGTACACAGAGGTCGTACCGGTCCATCTGCCGCAGATCCGACACTGTTACAGCCGAGTCCATCCGGGTGTCCAGCCCAAGAGCGGTCCAAAATGCCTGCATATAAGCATAATAAGGGTAACGGGTGCTGCTGGAGGCATCGTCGAAGGCATAGTAGACCATGGCGGAACCGCTTGTACCCGCCCGGGATGGAGCGGGGGAAAGAGGCGGCTCTCCCAGCTCAAAGTTTTCAAGCTCGGGGGTCTCCAGCAGGACGCCGCCCCAGGCGCCGCAGGTGTAAGCGTAGGAGACCAGATCGTTCTCCATATCGGCATAGATGGAGCCGGGCTGCACCAGGCCATCCTCGGAGAGCTGGCGCAGGCAGTCCACCGCAGCCTGCATCCGGGCTTCCGGCTCCAGGGCGGCAAATTCCGGGCTGTCGGTCAAGGCAGAGACCGCCTGGTCTGCCTGCTGCATCTGCTGTGCTTCGGCAGCGGTCAGAGCGGCAGGGGGGTCCTGCGGCGCGGCAGCATAGGCAGCCGGGCCGGATAAAACGGTCAGCAGCAGGGCCAATGCACAGACAGCGCAGACCATGCGGCGGAAGGAAGAGGTCGAAGGGGTGTTCATCACGTTGGAGTCCTCCACGAAGGGTGCGGGCATGGCCCGCACAAAAACGATGGACAAAGTCCATGAATATCTCCATTGTAGGATTCAGACGGAGCTTTGTCAAGCGATGGGAGAGGATTTTGCAAAGCTCTCACATGCGGGAAAGTTTGGAAACGGCTGCAGCAGGGCATTGCACCTGCCATCGTGGATTTGAAGAAGAAAAGCGGCTCCGCTGCCGAAAAAGGGAGGGATGGATCTTTGCATCTTTTTTTGCTGCCGGTCGCACAGGATACGGCACGGCAGCAAAAGAAACCCCTGCTTGTGCTTGCGCCGGCGGGTGCGGCGCGGTATACTAGAGAACAAAGACGGAACAAACGAAAGGACGGTGCTTTTTTGGAGAGCATACGGCGATATTTTAAGCGAACCGACCGGATCTATCTGGCCTTATGTGTATTCAGCAGCATCATGGCGGTGCTGGCGCTGGCATCCTGGGCGGCCAAACAGGGCAATGGATTTGCGGTGGATGAGATCACCGGGCAGATCGTGGGCATTGGCGACTACCGCCGTGCCGTGGTGCAGGCGGCGGCTTCGGTGCTGGGGCTGGCCGGAGCGGTGCTGCTTTCCAATATCGATTACCGGAGCCTGGTTAAGGTCTGGCCGGTACACGTTGCCCTGACCTGGGGCATGGTGCTGCCCACGCTGGTGATCCGCAATGTCAAGATCGGCCCCCTGACCATCGGCTTCAATGCCGGTGACACCGATAACTATTCCTGGTATAAGCTGGGAGGCTTTACCTTCCAGCCCACCGAGCTGGCAAAGATCAGCTTTATCCTGACCTTTGCGATGCACCTGAACAATGTGCGCTCCCGCATCAATGAGCCGAAGGAGCTGGCAAAGCTGCTGCTGCATTTGCTGATCCCGGTCGCCATCATCCATATCCAGGGAGACGACGGCACCGCCATTATCTACTGCATCATCGCCTGCTGCATGATGTTCTCTGCCGGGCTGAGCTGGAAGTATATCTTTGGGGCACTGGCGGCTATGGCCGGGGCAATGGGGATAGCCTTTGCCTTTTTCAGCGATAAGATCGGCAAGGGGTACCAGTGGTACCGCATCCTGGCCGTCATCGACCCGGAGAATACCACCGGCTGGGCGCCCAGCGAAACGGTGTGGAAAAACATCATCTATCAGCAGCAGCGGGGAGAGATCGCACTGGGGTCCGGCGGGATCTTTGGCAATGGCTTGTTCAGCGGCAGCTATTACAGCGTGCCCAACGCCCACAATGATTTTATCCTCAGTTGGATCGGCAATGCGGCGGGCTTTGTAGGCTGCTGCATCGTGCTGGGCGTGCTGTTTGCCATCGTGGTCAAGACCTTTATCACCGGTGCCCGCAGCGAGGACTTGCTGGGCAGCTTTATCTGTGCCGGTATCGGCGGTGCGCTGATGGCGCAGATCCTGGTGAATGTGGGTATGAACCTGCGTGTGCTGCCGGTCATCGGTGTGACGCTGCCGTTTTACTCCGCAGGCGGCAGCTCGGTAATGATGCTGTATCTTTGCGTGGGACTGGTGCTGTCGGTATACACCCACAACAAGAAAAAACTATTCAGCTAAGAGTATTTTGTAAAAAAATCTGTATGCGGCGGGCATCCTGGATGCCCGCCGTTTTTTGGCTTTTCAGAGGCGGAAATGCAGGTCTTTGTATTCAATTTTGTTCATCTTTATGATGAGAAACTTTACAAAACGTTGTTTGACTTTGGGCCGGATTGCCATTATAATTGGTCTCAACAAATGCGCAGAAGGGAAAAAGTACCGCAGGGTATTCGTCTTTCAGAGAGTTGCCGGGAGATGCGAGGCAGCAGACGTCCTTTGTGGGGAAATCCTCCCGGAGCAGCCTGCTGAAAGGGTCCGCACGACCTGATTAAGCACCGCCGGAAGCACCCGTTATCGTGCGGGACTTTGCTAGAAGTCCATGAGCGGGCGCAGATATGCGTCAACGAGAGTGGTACCGCAGAGAACTTTGTGTATTGCAGAGTCTTTGTCTCTTGAACATACAGGGGACAAAGGCTTTTTTCTTTCCAGACAGCGGCCTTGCAGGCCGGATGAGTCCCCCAAAACGAGTATACCAACATAAAAACCAGGGGAGGCATGATTTATGCAGCTGAACGGTTCTCAGATTTTTGTAGAGGTGCTTTGTGAGCAGGGTGTGGATACGATTTTTGGCTATCCCGGCGGCTCGGTGCTGAACCTGTATGACGAGCTGTACCGCAACGATTATCGGATCCAGCACGTGCTGACCGCCCACGAGCAGGGGGCGGCGCATGCAGCAGACGGCTATGCCCGTGCTACCGGCCGCACCGGTGTGGTGCTGGCCACCAGCGGGCCGGGTGCGACCAACCTGGTCACCGGCATTGCCACTGCATATATGGACTCGGTGCCTATGGTGGCCTTTACCGGCAACGTGCCTACCCCCAGCCTGGGCAGCGACAGTTTCCAGGAAGCCTATATCGAGGGCATCACGATGCCCATTACCAAGCATAACTTTACGGTGCGCCGGGTCAGCGAGCTGGCCGACACCATGCGGGCGGCGTTCCGCATTGCCCAGAGCGGGCGCAAAGGTCCGGTGCTGGTGGATATCCCCAAGGACATCACCGCCGCAGTGTGTGAATTTACCCCCCAGCAGCCGGAGCCCGTCCGCACGGTGACCACCTTTGACCCCCAGAAGGTCCAGTGGGCGGCAGACCTGCTGAACGCTGCCGAGCGGCCGCTGGTGTACTTTGGCGGCGGCGTGCGGGCGGCAGCCAGCTGCCAGCCGTTGCGGGAGATGCTGCATAAGGCGGGCCTGCCGGCTACCTACACCCTGATGGCCGCAGGCGTGGTGCCTTACGGCGACCCGCTGAACCTGGGCCTGCTGGGCATGCACGGCGGCTATGCCGCCAACCGGGCGGTGTCCGAGTGCGATGTGCTGCTGGCTGTGGGCACCCGCTTTTCCGACCGGGTCGCCCTGAACCCCCGCTCCTTTGCGAAACAGGCCACCATTATCCAGATCGACATCGACCCCAGCGAGCTGGGCAAAAATGTGGAGGTGGACCTGGCCATTGCCGGAGATGCCGCCTATGTGCTGCGGGCTATGCTGCCCCAGCTGAAACAGCAGGATCATTCCCAGTGGATGGAGCAGATCCAGTCGTGGCAGAAGCGGGACTACCACCCCGCCTCCGACCCCAGCCGGCTGATGCCCCATGAGGTGATCGGAGAGGTGTGCGACCAGTGCGGCCCCGAAACGGTCTATGTTACCGATGTGGGACAGCACCAGATGTGGGCAGCACAGTATCTGCGCCATGCAAAAAGCCGGGGATTCATCACCAGCGGCGGCCTTGGCACCATGGGCTTTGGATACGGAGCTGCCATTGGCGCCCAGATGGCTCTGGGACGCAGCCAGCGAGTGGTGATGTTTACCGGTGATGGTTCCTTCCACATGAACCTGAACGAAGCCTGCACCGCTGTGAGCTATGAGCTGCCCATTGTGACGGTGATCTTCAACAACCAGGTGCTGGGCATGGTGCGGCAGTGGCAGACCAGTTTTTATGGCAAGCGTTATTCCCAGACCGACCCCCATCGCCGCACTGATTTTGTCAAGCTGGCCGAGGGATTTGGCCTTAAGGGATACCGCTGCCAGAACCTGGAGCAGTTCCGGGCGGCGCTGGCGGATGCCCTGACCCAGAAAGGCCCCACCTGGATCGAGTGCCTGATCGATAAGGACGAGCGGGTGCTGCCCATGATCCCCGGCGGCGGCGACATCAACGATATCATCCTGAACTGAGAGGAGGCGCTGGGATATGGATTCTGCACAGCGCAAGGTGATCAGCCTTTTGGTGGAAAACCACAGCGGTGTTCTGGCACGGGTGTCCAGCCTGTTCTGCCGCAGAGGGTTCAACATCGACAGCCTGACGGTGTCGGCCACCAATGACCCCACCGTCAGCCGCATCACGGTGACGGTCTCCGGCTCAGGCAAAGAGTTGCAGCAGCTGGTCTTGCAGACCGAGCGGCTGGAGGTGACCCGCCAGGTCTTTGTGCTGGAGACCGCCAATACCTTGCAGCGGGAGCTTTTGCTGCTGAAGGTGGCAGCGGATGTCCACAGCCGGGCCGAGCTGCAGGAGATCGCAAACATTTACAAAGCAAAGATCATCGACCTGTCGCCGGACAGCATGGTGTTTGAGCTGACCGGCAAGCCGGAAAAGATCAACGCATTTCTGGTGATGTTCCAGGGGTACAAGATCCTGGAGCAGTGCCGCACCGGTGTCACCGCCCTGGAGCGGGGCGGGATGCACCAGCACATGCAGAAACCTCCGCAGGAGGTACGCAGCGAGCAGCTGTGAAAAAATACGCATCTCCGCTCCCTGGGACGCCGGGCGGCGTCCGACTGAGCGAATGAAATAACGCTTTTGCCTTACAAACAACACAAAAAAGGAGAGTTTACGATCATGGCCATCAAGAAATATTACGATTCCGACTGCAACCTGGGAATGTTGGACGGCAAGACCGTCGCAGTCATCGGCTTTGGCAGCCAGGGCCACGCCCATTCTGAGAACCTGGCAGAGAGCGGCGTCAACGTGGTTGTGGGTCTGCGCAAAGGCTCGGCTCACTGGGAAAAGGCCGCAAAGTTTGCCCAGGATCATGAGAACTTCCAGGTGATGGAAGTGGAAGAGGCAGCCAAGGCAGGCGATATCGTAATGATGCTGGTGCCGGATGAGCTGTGCGCCGATATCTACAACAAGCAGGTGGCGCCTTATATGACCGAGGGCAAGGCCCTGGCCTTTGCGCATGGTTTCAACATCCACTTCAAGACCATTGTGGCGCCCCAGAATGTGGACGTGATCATGATCGCCCCCAAGGGCCCCGGCCATACCGTCCGCAGCCAGTATGTGGAGGGCCACGGTGTGCCCAGCCTGATCTGTGTGGAGCAGGACTACACCGGCAAAGCTAAGGAGCTGGCTCTGGCTTATGCCTGTGGCATCGGTGCAGGCCGGGCCGGCATCCTGGAGACGACCTTTAAGGAGGAGACCGAGACCGACCTGTTTGGCGAGCAGGCTGTGCTGTGCGGCGGCGTGTGCGAGCTGATCCACGCAGGCTTCGACACCCTGGTGGAGGCAGGCTACGCCCCTGAGATGGCCTACTTTGAGACCTGCCATGAGATGAAGCTGATCGTGGACCTGATCAACGAGGGCGGCTTCTCCAAGATGCGGTACTCCATCTCCAACACCGCAGAGTATGGCGACTACCGCACCGGCAAGCGCCTGATCACCGAGGAGACCCGCAAGGAGATGAAGAAGGTGCTGACCGAGATCCAGGACGGTACCTTTGCCTCCGAGTTCCTGGCCGAGATGAGCGACAAAGGCGGCCGCAAGGTCCACTTCCTGGCAAAGCGCCGCATGGAGGCAGAGCTGCCCATCGAGAAGGTGGGCGCTGAGCTGCGCGGCATGATGAGCTGGCTGAAGAAGTAAGCTGCACCCCCCATTGATACACACCTAAAACCGGCCCTCTCGGTCCGCGCCTGCTGCCGCAGAGCGGGCAGAGAGGGTTTTTCAGGAGGAGATTATGAGAAGCGATAATGTGACCAAAGGTTCGGAGCGCGCACCCAACCGCAGCCTGTTCTACGCCCTGGGCTATACCCCTGAAGAACTGGACCGTCCGCTGATCGGTGTGGTGTCGGCGTACAGCGAGATCGTGCCCGGCCATATGAACCTGGACAAACTGGCGGATGCCGTCAAGGCCGGTGTGCGGATGGCCGGGGGCACCCCCGTGCTGCTGCCCGCCATTGGCGTGTGCGACGGCATTGCTATGGGGCATGTGGGCATGAAATACTCGCTGGCATCCCGGGAGCTGATCTGCGACAGTGTAGAGACCATGCTGATGGCTCACCAGCTGGATGGCCTGGTGCTGGTGCCCAACTGTGATAAGATCGTGCCCGGCATGGTGATGGCAGCGGTGCGCATGGATGTGCCTGCTGTGGTCTGCTCCGGCGGGCCGATGCTGGCGGGCAGCTACGGCGGCGAGGAAGTCAGCCTTTCCAAGATGTTTGAGGCGGTGGGCGCCTATAAGGCGGGGATGATCACCGCCGACCAGCTGGAGGACTGCACCTGCAACTGCTGCCCCAGCTGCGGCAGCTGCTCGGGTATGTACACCGCCAACAGCATGAACTGCCTGTGCGAGGCCATTGGCATTGCACTGCCGGGCAATGGCACCATCCCGGCGGTCTATTCCAAGCGGCTGCAGCTGGGCAAGCACGCCGGTATGGCCATCATGGACCTGGTGCGCCGGGGCATCACCGCCCGGCAGATCGTCAATGAGCGGTCCATCCGCAATGCATTGACCTGCGATATGGCACTGGGCTGCTCCACCAATACGGTGCTGCATCTGCTGGCCATCGCATACGAAGCTGGTGTGCCCATCGACCTGGCGCTGTTCAACGAGATCAGTGCAAAGACCCCCAACCTGTGCCATCTGGCCCCGGCAGGGCCTACCCATATGCCGGATCTGTACGCTGCAGGCGGCATCCCGGCGGTGCAAGCGGAGCTGGCCAAAAAGGGCCTGCTGGATCTGGATGTGCTGACCGTGACCGGCAAGACCCTGGGGGAGAACATCCAGGGCGCCCGCATCCTGGACACCAAGGCCATCCGCCCCATTGAGGACCCCTACTCGGAAAACGGCGGCCTGCAGATCCTGTGGGGCAACCTGGCCCCGGATGGATGCGTGGTCAAGCGCAGTGCAGTGGCGCCAGAGATGCAGTGCCATTCCGGCCCGGCCCGGGTATTTGACAGCGAGGAGGAGGCCATTGCCGCCATTTATGCGGGCAAGATCGTGCCCGGTGATGTGGTAGTGATCCGGTACGAAGGCCCCAAGGGCGGCCCCGGTATGCGGGAGATGCTGAACCCCACCTCTGCTCTGGCAGGCATGAAGCTGGATAAGACGGTGGCCCTGATCACCGATGGCCGGTTCTCCGGCGCATCCCGCGGCGCTGCCATTGGCCATGTCAGCCCGGAGGCTGCCTCCGGCGGGCCCATCGGCCTGGTGGAAGAAGGGGATACCATCTCCATCGACATCCCCCATGCCAAGATCACGCTGGAGGTGCCGGAGGAGGTGCTGGCGCAGCGGTTGGCAAAGTACCGGGCACCGGAACCCAATATCCGCACCGGCTGGCTGTCCCGCTATGCCCGGATGGTCACCAGTGCAAACCTGGGCGCAGTGCTGAAGTGAGGCGGATGGTATGACGAACAAGGAGTGGCAGACCCGTCTGGCGGGCTTGGTGGTGTTCCGTCCACTGGGACAGGACCCGGTGTTTGCGGCGCTGGAACAGCTGATCGGTCTGCTGGGGCAGAATCCGGAGCAGCCCGCAGTGCTGAGCCGTGCAGTAGCCCAGATGGAGGGGGAGCTGTTTGCCCATACCACCGATCTGTCGGCCTATCTCTCCGCTGCCGTGCTGGAGGCAGAGACGGTCTGTGTGCGCCGGGCTGCCCAGGGCGCGCTGCCTGCGGTATTGCAGACGGCTCTGGACCGGGAGCTGGCGCTGCTGCAGGCGGCCTGCGGCCTGACCTTGGATGACCTGCTGGAGGAAGCGGGGGAGGATACCCGCCGCGCGCTGGAGTTTCTGCCCCGGTGGGAGACAAGCGCTGTGGATCTGGCTGCGGCATATGCCCAGCGTATGAGCCAGGTGGGACGCAAAGGCTACGGGATGTTTGCCAAGTACCATGTGTTTACGGTGGAAAACGGCCAGCTGGTGCCGGTGAAATACCCGGACCCCCAGCGGCTGGAGGAGCTGCCCGGCTATGAGCGGGAGCGGGAAAAGGTGATCGCCAACACCCGTGCCCTGCTGGCGGGGATGCCGGCCAACAACGTGCTGCTGTACGGAGATGCCGGCACCGGCAAATCCAGCACCGTAAAGGCCATTGCCAACGAGTTCGCACCCCAGGGACTGCGGTTGGTGGAGGTGAAGAAAAATCAGCTCTACCAGATCCCGGAACTGATGGACCAGCTGGCAGACAACCCGCTGAAGTTCCTTCTTTTCATCGACGATCTGAGCTTTACTGCCAACGACGACAACTTTGCAGCGCTGAAAGCGATCTTGGAGGGCAGCGTGGGCGGCCGGGCCAAAAATCTGGCGGTCTATGCCACCTCCAACCGCCGCCATCTGGTCAAGGAGACTCTGACCGACCGCACCGGGGACGATATCCACGAGGCGGACACCCGTCAGGAGCTGATGAGCCTCTCTGCCCGCTTTGGTCTGACGGTGACCTTCCAGCGGCCGGAAAAGGCCCGCTTTGAGGCCATTCTGACCGAGCTGGCCCGTCAGCACGGCATTGAGATGCCGATGGAGCAGCTGCTGGTCAAGGCCGAGGCGTTTGCCATCCGGGCCGGGGGACGCAGCCCCCGGGTGGCAAAGCAGTTCATCGAGCAGTGCGAGAGCGGCGTGCAGAAGTGAATCGAACAACAAAAAACCAGGCAGAGGAGCTCTCTGCCTGGTTTTTGTTATTTGGGCAAACGGCGTATGCTGGCTCAGACACGCTCTGAGACCAGCTGGAACCCGGCGCGGGCCAGCTCCTGGCGGATCTGCTCAATCTGGGCGGCGTCCCGGGTCTCCAAAGCCAGCTTCAAAAAGCAGCTGGAGATGGGCATATTGGGGTCAGAACCATCGTGGAGCACCGACACCACGTTGCTGCCGCAGCGGGAAACGATGCGGGCTACCTGCTCCAGCTGGCCGGGGCGGTCCTCCAGGGCGATGGTCAGGTTGGCTTTGCGGCCGCTCATCACTAAGCCGCGGGTGATGACCCGGTTCAGGATGTTTACATCAATGTTGCCGCCGGAGACCAGGCACACCACCTTTTTGCCTGCCAGAGGCAGCTTGTGGAACAAGGCGGCGGCCACCGGCACAGCGCCTGCGCCCTCTGCGACCAGCTTCTGGTTCTCCATCAGGGAGAGGATGGCCGCAGCGGTCTCGTCCTCAGATACAGTGACGATATCGTCTACATATTCCTCGCAGAGCTGATAGGTCAGCTCGCCGGGGGTCTTGACCTGGATGCCGTCCGCAAAGGTGGAAGCGGCGTTCAGGGTCTGGTAGCGGTGCTCATGAAGGGAGCGGTACATACTGGGCGCACCCTCCGCCTGGACGCCGTAGATCTTGACCTCCGGACGCAGGCTCTTGATGGCGAAGGCCACGCCGGAGATCAATCCGCCGCCGCCCACCGGCACGATCACGGCATCCACATCCGGCAGCTGGTCCAGAATCTCCAGGCCAATGGTGCCCTGCCCGGCAATGACCTGCTCGTCGTCGTACGGGTGGATAAAGGTCATGCCGGTCTCAGCCTGCAGTTCCACCGCCTTGTCGTGGGCGTCGTCGTAGGTGCCGGGTACCAGGCAGACCTCTGCGCCCAGGTTCTTGGTGTTTTCTACCTTCATCAAAGGGGCACCGTCCGGCATGCAGACGATGCTTTTGATGCCGCGGCGGGTGGCTGCCAGCGCCACGCCCTGGGCGTGATTGCCCGCAGAGCAGGCGATGACACCCTTGGCACGCTCCTCCTCGGAAAGCTGACTGATCTTATAGTAAGCGCCCCGGACCTTAAAACTGCCGGTGACCTGCAGGTTTTCGGTTTTCAGGTAGAGCTGGCAGTCACAGTGCAGGCGGGGGGCCTCGATGAGGTCGGTGCGGCGGGCAACGTCTTTGAGCACAAAGGCGGCGTGGTAGATCTTATCCAAAGTCAGCATGACGATATACTTCCTATCCTTTTTGTACTCCCGCCATGCAGTGGGCATGGATGCGGGAATTTTAGTATAGAATACTAAAATTGATTTGTCAAATGAATTTTGCTCACCTATAACTGCGACAAGGCGCAAGGGGGACAAAAGCTGTTTTTTCGGTCTTTCCTCACAGAGCGCTTCGCCCCGGCCCGATGCGCAAAAACTTTGGCCCGTGCATCTGCACGGGCCGTGTGAAAGGTTTTTTGGTTCTTTTTTCTTGAAAAAGGGGAAGCACCCGTATGCCCGGCAGCTCCTGCGCCCCCATAAGAGGGTTCAGATGCAGTCCAGAATGGCATCGCCCATGGCGGCGCAGCCCAGGCAGGTGCAGCCATCGCTCATCGTATCGGCGGTGCGCAGGCCCTTGTCCAGAACGCTGGCCACGGCGTCCTCAATGGCCTGGGCTTCATCGCGCATACCGAAGGAATAGCGCAGCATCATGGCCGCCGAGAGGATGCAGGCGGTAGGGTTGACGATGTCCTTGCCGGCAATGTCCGGAGCGGAGCCGTGGATAGGTTCATACAGGCCGCGGGTGCCGTCGCCCAGAGAGGAGGAGGGGATCATGCCGATGGAGCCGGTGATCATGGATGCCTCGTCCGAAAGGATATCTCCAAACATATTCTCGGTAACGATCACGTCGAACTGACTGGGGTCCTTGACCAGCTGCATGGCGCAGTTGTCCACGAACATCTCGCTGTACTCTATGTCCGGGTACTCGGCTTGCAGCTGGTGCATCACAGACCGCCACAGACGGCTGGTGTCCAGTACGTTGGCTTTATCTACACAGCAGAGCTTTTTGCGGCGCTGGCGGGCTGTTTCAAAGCCGATGCGGCCAATGCGCCGGATCTCCTGCTCAGAGTAGGGCATCTGATCCACGGCCTGTTTCTCGCCGCTGGGCAGGGTGTCGGTGCGGTGCTCTCCAAAATACACGCCGCCGGTCAGCTCCCGCACGATGATCAGGTCGATGCCTTTGGCCACGATCTCCGGTTTCAGAGGGCTGGCGGGGGCAAGCTGCGGCCAGATGCGGGCGGGGCGGTTGTTGGAGTACAGGCCCATCCCTGCACGGAGCCGGAGCAGGCCTTTTTCCGGCCGCTGCGGGCCGGGCAGCCCCTCCCACTTCGGGCCGCCTACGGCGCCCAGCAGCACACTGTCTGCCGCCAGGCATTTGTCCAGCTCCTGCTGGGGCAGGGGGTCTCCGTATTTATCAATGGCCTCGCCCCCCATAGCGGCGTCCACATAGTGGAAGGTATGGCCGTATTTTTCAGCGATGCGGTCCAGCACACGCACCGCCTGGGCAACGATCTCAGGGCTGGAGCAGTCGCCCCAGATAACAGCGATGGTCTTTTCCATATGGCTCTCCTTTTACTGGTCCGGCTGGCGGTTTTGGATGGCGTTCATCAGCCCACCGGCGGCAATGATCTCCTGGATAAAGGGCGGGAAGGGCTGCGCCTGGAAGCTGCAGCCGGTGGTCTCGTCGGTGATAAGGCCGGTGTCAAAGTCCACCCGCACGGTGTCCCCGGCGGCAATGGCATCCGCAGCCTCCGGACACTCCAGGATGGGCAGCCCGATATTGATGCTGTTGCGGTAGAAGATACGGGCAAAGCTTTTGGCGATGACCACCGATATGCCCGCAGTTTTGATGCACAGGGGGGCGTGCTCCCGGGAGGAGCCGCAGCCAAAGTTCCATCCGCCCACCATCACATCCCCGGGCTGCACCCGCTGCACAAAGTTTTTGTCGATGTCCTCCATGCAGTGGGCAGCCAGCTCCTGGGCGTTCTGGGTATTCAGATACCGGGCGGGGATGATCACATCGGTATCCACGTTGTCGGGATACTTAAAAACAGAACCTTTTGCGTTCATGGGGTCGCTCCTCCTTTTCTCTCAGACCGTGCGGGGGTCGGTGATATAGCCGGTCAAAGCACTGGCGGCGGCGGTAGCAGGGGAGGCAAGGTAGACCTCGCTCTTGACGTGGCCCATGCGCCCCACAAAGTTGCGGTTGGTGGTGGACACGCAGCGCTCCCCCTCAGCCAGGATGCCCATGTATCCGCCCAGGCAGGGGCCGCAGGTGGGGGTGGAGACGATGCACCCGGCATCGATAAAGGCGGTGGTCCACCCCCGGAGGATGCACTCCCGATAGACGGACATGGTGGCCGGGATGATGATGCCCCGTACGCCCTTGGCGATATGGCGGCCCTTGAGGATCTCGTAGGCAGCCTGCATATCCTCCAGCCGGCCGTTGGTGCAGCTGCCGATCACCACCTGGTCGATGCGGATGCCGCTGCCCTCCCGTGCGGGGTGGGTATTCTCCGGCAGGTGGGGGTAGCTGACCGTGGGTTCCAGCGCAGACAGGTCGATCTGGATGGTCTGCTCATACACGGCATCGGGGTCGGCCTCATAGAACACCGGCGGCCGCTGGCTGCGGCCAGCCAGATACTGACGGGTCACTGCATCCACCGGGAAGATGCCGTTTTTGGCACCGGCTTCAATGGCCATGTTGCAGATGCAGAGACGGTCCTCCATGGTCAGGCTGGCCACGCCCGGTCCGGTGAACTCCATGGACCGGTACAGCGCCCCGTCCACCCCGATCTGACCGATGATGTGCAGGATCACATCCTTGCCGCTGACCCGGGGCGGCAGGGTCCCGGTAAGCACGAACCGGATGGCCGAGGGGACCTTGAACCAGGCTGTACCGGTGGCCATGCCTGCGGCCATATCGGTGGAGCCTACCCCGGTGGAAAAGGCACCCAGGGCGCCGTAGGTGCAGGTGTGGCTGTCGGCGCCGATGACACAGTCCCCGGCGGTGACGATGCCTTTTTCCGGCAAAAGGGCGTGCTCAATGCCCATCTCGCCAACATCGTAGAAGTTGAGGATATCGTATTTGCTCGCAAATTCCCGGCACTGTTTGGACTGGGTCGCGCTTTTGATGTCCTTGTTGGGGGCAAAGTGGTCCAGTACGATGGCGATATGCTCTTTATCAAATACCTTGTCGAACCCGGCACGCTCAAACTCGTTGATGGCTACCGGGGTGGTGATATCGTTGCCCAGCACGATGTCCAGCTTGGCGCGGATGAGCTGCCCGGCCTTGACCTCGGCAAGGCCCGCATGGGCGGCAAGGATCTTTTGCGTCAGGGTCATTCCCATAATGATGCTCTCCCTTCATTTGCTGTTGATGGCGCTGACCAGGGCACGGATGCCGGCCACGATGATGTCGGTGTGGGAGCCTGCGCCCCAGCTGGCGGTACCATCCCCCCAGGTAAGCCCCACATAGGAGGCAGCGCGGGAGGTGGAACCCTGGTCCAGGCTGTGCTCGGCGTAGCTTTCCAGATGGAAGTCCAGGCCGGTGGCGCTCTGGATGGCGTTGGCTACAGCGTCCAGACGTCCGTTGCCCACCGCAGTGACCTGCTTGCGCTGTCCGTTCAGGCACAGGGTGACGTCGGCGGTGATGCCGTTGACCTGGGCGAAGTGGGCCTCTGCTACATCCAGCGGGGTGGTCTTGTTGAGGTAGGCGGTTTCAAAGATATCCAGCACCTCCGCAGCGCTGAGCTCCTTGTGGCGGCGGTCGGACACGCCCTTGACCTTGTAGCCCAGCGCCTCCCGCATTTTTGGGGGAAGGTTATAGCCATAGTTCTGCTCCAGCACAAAGCCGATGCCGCCTTTGCCGGACTGGCTGTTGATGCGAATCACGTCTGCATCATAGGTGCGGCCGATGTCGTGGGGGTCGATGGGGATATAGGGGCAGGTCCAGCGGTGTTCGCCCTGGGCTTTGCGGTAGGCCATGCCCTTGGCGATGGCGTCCTGGTGGCTGCCGGAGAAGGCGGCAAATACCAGCTGCCCGGCATAGGGGGTGCGCTCATAGATATGCATCCGGGTCACCCGCTCGTACACCTGGCAGATGCCGGGCATATCCGAAAAATCCAGCCGGGGGTCTACCCCATGGCTGTACAGGTTCATGGCCAGGGTCACGGCATCCACGTTGCCGGTGCGCTCGCCGTTGCCAAACAGGCAGCACTCTACCCGCTGGGCACCTGCCAGCACAGCCAGCTCGGCACAGGCGACGCCGGTGCCCCGGTCGTTGTGGGGGTGGGTAGAGAGGATGACGCTGTCCCGGAAGTGCAGCTGGCGGGAGCAATACTCCACCTGGCTGGCGTAGACGTGGGGCATGCTCATCTCCACAGTGACCGGCAGGTTGATGATCATGGGGCGGTCTGGGGTGGGCTGCATCACGTCCAGTACGGCATTGCAGACCTCGACGGCATAGTCCACCTCGGTGCCGGTAAAGCTCTCCGGGCTGTACTCGAACAGGAAGTTGCCCTCGTACTCCTGGCTGAGCTGCCGCACCAGCTTTGCGCCGTCCACAGCGATCTGCTGGATCTCGGCTTTGGATTTATGGAACACCTGTTCCCGCTGAGCCGAGGAGGTGGAGTTATAGAAATGGATCACCGCCCGAGGGGCGCCCTTTACCGCCTCAAAGGTGCGGCGGATGATATGGTCCCGGCACTGGGTCAGCACCTGCACCGTGACATCGGCGGGGATGCGGTCCTGTTCGATCAAGGTGCGCAGAAACTCATACTCGGTCTCGCTTGCGGCGGGGAAGCCTACCTCGATCTCCTTAAAGCCGATCTTTACGAGCAGGTCAAAAAACTCCAGCTTCTCTTCCAGGCTCATGGGGACGATCAGCGCTTGGTTGCCGTCCCGCAGATCCACGCTGCAAAAGGCGGGGGCGGTCTCGATATGGTCTTTTTTTACCCAGCTGTCGTAGCCGGCGGGAGCCGGGTAATAACCCGGTGCGTACTTGGTGGCGTCCATCATTTCTGGTCTCCTTTTCTCCGGTGTGTTGGCAAACAAAAAGCTCCCGTCTCTCAAAGGAAGGTTCATCCTTTGAGAGACGGGAGCCATCAAATAGCGTATAAAAGGCAGCCCGCGGTACCACTCTCGTTGCTGCACGGTATTGGTGCAGCCCCTCAGCACGATCGGCCGCTTGCACGGCGAATCGCTGCCCGGGTAACGGTGGGCTTCCGTCCAGGCTTACTAAGGCGTATGCCGGTTGAGTCTGGCTGCTCAGGGGCCAGTAGACGGGACCATCCGCACTGCCTTGCACCATCCGGCAGCTCTCTGTACGCAGACCATGACCCGGTTTTTCCCCTTCGTTGCATTTGGTCAAAATGTTTTGGAAGTGGGTTCAGTTTAGCATAGCCTTTTGCGCAAGTCAAGAGATTTGCAGGGGCTGAAAACATGAAAGATGTGCAGATGAAAAGCTATAAAATACAATAAATTTCAAAAGGCGGCGGTGGGGCGTCCGGCATAAAAGAGCGGGCGGCACCCTATGGATGCAAACTGCCCCCGCTGTGCTTGCGGTACACAGCGGGGGCAATTTGTTTGCGGTATTTGGTTTGGTGTAGGAGGAATCATGTGCAGGGGTGCGGTTGCGGCCCCGCGTCCCTGTGCCATTATAGTATCACGAAAATTCTGCGAAATTATGCTCTTTCTATGAAGCTTTTGTGAATTGCCGCAGGGGTCATTCCGGTGCTTTCATGCTTTCTACCATGCTGATGCGCTTGACCTGCAGCCGCATGAAGAAGCATACCCCAAAGGTGAACAGCATGGTCAAAGCCACACTATACACAAAGCTGAGGGGCGAGATGGAGCGGATGAACATCATCCGGTCCATCTCCACCGTGCGCACGATGAACTGATGCAGCGGGGTGCCCAGCAAAAGACCCACGGCAGCGCCGATCAGGCTCAGCAGCTCGATCTCCCGGAAGATGTAGCGGTAGACCTCCTTATCGTAGAAGCCCAGCACCTTGATGGTGGCCAGCTCCTTTTTGCGCTCGGCCAGGTTGACGCTGATCAGGTTGTACAGCACCACGGCTGCCAGGGCAGCGGCGCAGAAGATGATCAGGATGACCACATAGTTCAGGCTGGTGACCATGTTGTTGAACATACGGGTCAAATCCTCGGTAAAGGATACGCTGCTGACGTAGTTGCAGCTCAGCAGCTGGGCCCGAAGGGCATCCTCCTGGTCCGAATCGGCGCAGTTGGTCTGACCGAATACGGTGTTCCACTCCGGCTGCTCGCCCAGCAGGGTCTCCAGGCTCTGCTGCGACAGGTACAGCCGGGGGAAGATATAGTCCTCGGCGATGCCGGTAAGCACCAGATCCACCCGTCCGCCGGAGGGACTGTCCACGGTCAGGATGTCCCCCACCGACAGCTTGAGCATCTCAGCGTTCTTTTCGGTAAGGATGACGCTGTCGGTCTCAAAGGGCAGGCCCTCGCCGCTCTTGCGGTCCCGGAAGGTGAAATACCGGGTCATCTGGCTGGGGTCCTGCGCACCCACCACAGTGGCGGTGACGGTCTCATCTGCCTGGCTGCTGCGCAGAGTTACGTTGTGGGTGTAGAAAGCGCCCCAGCTCTCCACGGCGTCGCTGGTCTCCAGCTTATCCGCCAGCCCGTTCTCCAGCTCCAGTGCCTGGCTGCTGTTCAAAGAGACGGTAAGGTCGGTGTGGGTCAGCTGGGTGCACTGTTTGGCCACCATGGGCAGGATGGAGTCCTGGATGCCGAAGCCGATCAGCAGCAGGGCGGTGCAGCCCGCCACGCCCAGCACGGTCATGAAGAAGCGCTTTTTGTACCGGAACAGGTTGCGGGCGGTGGTCTTTTGGGAGAAGCTCATCCGCTTCCACAGCGGGGTGATGCGCTCCAGCAGGATGCGCTTGCCGGCCACCGGGGCACGGGGCAGCAGCAGCGCAGCGGATCTCTCCCGCAGGCTGGCCCGGCAGGCTTCCAGCGTGGCCAGACCGATGATGGCGGTGCTGACCAGGACCGAAATGGCAGCAAGGCCGGGGTAGAACCGCAGGTGGAAGGTGGGCAGCTGGAACAGCATCTTGTAGGCTTCCCACAAAATAGAGGGGAACACGATGAAGCCCAGCACCATGCCCACGGCACTGCCCAGCAGGCTGGCAGCAGCGCCATAGAACAGGTACTTGGAGGAGATGCTGGCGCTGGAGTAACCCAGTGCTTTCAGGGTGCCCAGCTGCAGGCGGTTCTCGTCCACCATACGGGTCATGGTGGTGGTAGCCACCAGAGCCGCTACCAGGAAGAAGAAGATGGGGAACACCCGGGCGATGGCTTCCATGCGGTCCGCATACTGCGCAAAGGTGACAAAGCTCACCGTGCTGTTGCGGTCCAGCACATACCACTCGCCGGATTCGATCTCGCTGATCTGTTCCTCTGCATCGTGGATCTGCTGCAAGCCCTCGGCCAGCTGACGTTCGGCATCGGCTTTTTGGGTCAGGTATTCGGTGCGGCCATCCTCCAGCTGCTGCTGACCGGTGCGGTACTCGCCCCAGCCGGAGTCCAGTTTACTGCGGGCATCGGCCAGCTGGCTCTCGGCAGCATCAAAGGCAGCGTAGGCGGTGGCGGCGCCGGTGCTCAGATCCAGCTGACCGCTCATCAGCGCCAGTTTCATCTGACGCAGGGCGGCTTTGGCCTCGGTGACCAGCGCTGTGTTGGAAAGATTGGGCGAAGAGATCAGCCCCTGGGTATACATCTGGCGTTTGCCCTCGTCCAGCTGCTGCTGGTAGCCTTGCAGCTGGTTATAGATGTTATCGTAGGCGCTTTGGGCTTTAGCCAGCATATCCCGCAGCTCGGTGTACTCCTCGTCGTCCGGCTCGGCTTCTTCCAGAGCGTGACGGGCGTTGTTCAGGGCGACCTCGGCATAATCCAGCAGCGGGTCAGCGACCTGCTTGAGATTGACCAGCATTTCGATCTGCGCCAGCTGATCCTCAAATTGCAGCATCTGTTCCTGGCCGGAGAGCAGCTGGTCTGCACCGCCGGTCATGGTCTGGGGCAAAGACGCTTTTTGCGCTTCCAGCTGGGCTTTGCCAGCAGAGTACTCCTGTTCGCCCTGGTTCAGCTGGGCAAGGGCAGCATCCAGCTTCTGCTGGGCGTCTGCAAGCTCTTGCTCGGCCTTATCGAATTCGGACTGTGCCTGCGCCTTCTTTTCTTCATAGGTGGCCTTGGCATCTGCCAGCTGGTGCTGGGCATCCTCGATCAGCTGGGTGCGGCGCACCTGGCATTGCCCGGCGCTGATCCCGCTGATCCGGTCGGCCACGGTGTCCATGGCATCCTGGTATTCATCGGAGTAAGCGCTCAGCCCCTGCACCCCGGCGACCTTGATATAGCAGGCGGTATAATAATCGGTTGTAAAATTGCCCTCCGGCACAAAGACGATCTGGTCCAGCGTGCCATCCCCGGCGGTGCTGGTCTCGGGGTTATTGGAGATGTACTGGGGGTCCTGCACAGCGCCCACCACGGTGAACTCGGTGCGGCCGAGGCCTGCATCCTCCGGCAGATGCAGCACAGTACCCTCCGGGATGGGGGTGCCGTAGCCAATGGTGTGGACCACACACTCATTGGGGGCAGCGGGCATCCGTCCGGACAGCAGTACCAGACGGTTCAGGTTGGCAGGGTCCTGGGATACGGGGTCGGCGGGCAGCTGCTGCATCCGCACCACCGACAGCTCTTCGTCCCCGTTCCAACGGGCTTCCAGGTCTGTAAACTGCACCGGCATCACAGCCTGTACGCCCTCAACACCGGCAATGGCGTCGATGTCTGCCTGGGACAAGCCCAGGGTGGAAAGCACCCGCAGGTCAAAGACGTTCTGCTGGGCAAAGTATTCATCTCCGGCCAGCCGCATACTTGGGGCAAAGCTCACCAGGCCGGTCAGCATCATGACCCCCAGCAGCACGATGCCAAACAGGGAGATGAAGCGGCTGAGATTGCTTTTGAGATCCCGCAGGATATTTTTGCGATAACTTTTTGTCACGATGCTCACCACTCGATCTGTTCTACCGGGACGGGGTGCTTGTTGACCTCATTGGAGAGGATCTGGCCGCTGCGCACCTGGATGACCCGGTCGGCCATGGCAGTCAGGGCCGAGTTGTGGGTGATGACGATCACGGTCTGGCCGGTGGTGCGGCAGGTGTTCTGCAAAAGGGCCAGCACCGATTTGCCGGTCTTGTAGTCCAGCGCACCGGTAGGCTCGTCGCACAGCAGGAGCTTGGGGTTTTTGGCCAGGGCGCGGGCGATGGCCACCCGCTGCTGCTCGCCGCCGGACAACTGTGCGGGGAAGTTGTTCAGCCGCTCCCCCAGGCCAACGCTGCGCAGGGTCTCGGCGGGGTCCAGCGGGTCGCGGCAGATCTCACTGGCCAGCTCCACATTTTCCAGGGCGGTGAGGTTCTGCACCAGGTTGTAGAACTGGAACACGAACCCGACGTCATACCGGCGGTAGGTGGTCAGCTCCTTGTCCGTAAAGCGGCTGATGTTCCGTCCGTCCAGCCAGACGCTGCCCTCATCGCAGCTGTCCATGCCGCCCAGGATGTTCAGCAGGGTGGTCTTGCCGGCGCCGGAAGGGCCGACGATGATGCAGAATTCCCCTTTGTCTACATAAAAGTTAAGATGATCGGCAGCGGCGATCTTGACGCTGCCCGTTTGATAATATTTGGAGACCTCTTCAAATTCTACAAAGTGCTCCATAGTGTCGCCTCCTTGCATGGGGTCGCCTCCGGCGGACCATGCCCCCGGCAAAACCGGGTAATGGGGCGGAGAGCGGGATGATAGAATGGTTTCATACCATACTAACTATAACATAAAATGACAAGGTTTGCAGACGGCAGTAACTGAATTTTCAAAAACTTAACAATAGTTTACAACCGTGCAATAAATAGGGGGCGGCGCTTGTGCCCAAAGCAGACGGGGGGGAGAGACTGGGGCGGGGCGAGGGTTGAAAATCAACCGGCGGCGCCAAACTTAGCTGTATTTTTGTCTTTGTTGTGGTATAATCCTATATTGGGCAATCATATCTGAAAAGGGGAGATGACATGAAAAGGAGAACAGCGCTGCCGGATCTGCTGCTGTTGTCCGGGACGTTGTTTGCAGCCTTTGTGCTGGTGGCGACCATCCAGCGGATCACAGGGCGGCTGGACGGCGTTGCGTCCATGGTGTTTCTGCTGGGGGCTTTTTTGGTGTCTCTGTACACAGAGGGGTACTTCTGGGGGGTGGCAGCCAGCCTGCTGGGGGTGCTGGCGGTAAACTTTGCGTTCCGCTCCCCCTATCTGGAGCTGAACTTTACCGTGCCGGAGAACCTGTTTTCCGGCGTGGTGATGCTGTTTGTTTCGGTGATGACCAGCACACTGACGACCCGGATCAAGCGCCAGGAAGCACTGCGGGCCGAGACGGAAAAGGAGACCATGCGGGCCAATCTGCTGCGGGCGGTGTCCCATGATCTGCGCACGCCGCTTACCTCCATCTATGGGGCCTGCTCCACCGTAATGGAGAGCTATGACTCGCTGGATAAAAGCCAGAAGCTGAAGCTTCTGGGGGAAGCCTGCGCCGATGCGCAATGGCTGAACCAGATGGTAGAAAACCTGTTGTCCATTACCCGCATCGGGGGAGAGGGCCCGGCGGTGCAGAAAACGCCCACCGTGCTGGAGGAACTGGTGGATACGGTGGTGCTCAAGTTCCGCAAGCACTGCCCGGGGCAGGCGGTGGAGGTGCAGATCCCGGAGGATTTTATTGTGATCCCTATGGACTCCATGCTGATGGAACAGGTGCTGACCAATCTTTTGGAAAATGCGGTCTACCATGCAAAGGGGATGACCCGGCTGATCCTGCGGGTCACGGCAGAAGGGGAGAAGGCTGTTTTTGCGGTGGAGGACGATGGCTGCGGCATCCCCAAAGACAAGCTGCGGAACCTGTTTACCGGCACAGCTGCCAGCAGCTCCGCCGACAGCAGCCGCCACGGCATGGGCATTGGTCTGTCGCTGTGCGCCGCTATCGTCAAAGCCCATGGCGGCGAGATCTGGGCCGAGAGCAAGCCCGGGCAGGGGACGAAGATCTGCTTCTGGCTTTTGACCGACATCAATCAAACAGAGGAAGTGCAAGATGAGCAATAACAAGTTCAAGATCCTGGTGGTGGAGGACGAAAGCAACATCAGCAGCTTTATCGAGACGCTGCTGGAGACCAGCGGTTACCATGCGCTGGTGGCTCATACCTGCGCCATGGGGCTGACCCTGTTTGCCTCCCACACGCCGGATCTGGTGATCCTGGACCTGGGACTGCCGGATCGGGATGGACAGGAGATGATCCGTCAGGTGCGCAAAAAGACCCTGACACCCATCATCGTGCTGTCTGCCCGCACTACCGAGCAGGATAAGATCCAGGCGCTGGATCTGGGAGCCAACGATTACATTACCAAACCCTTTGGCACCGGGGAGCTGATGGCCCGGGTCCGGGCGGCGCTGCGCAGCGGCCACAGAGGCTGGGGAACGGCACCGGGGGGCGTGTTCCGCGCCCAAGGACTGGAGATCAACCACGAGCGGCGCAAGGTATTTGTGGACGGGCAGGAGATCAAACTGACCCAGACAGAGTACAACATTGTTTCCTTTTTGTCCGAACATGCAGGCCGGGTGATGACCTATGCCGCCATTGTTCGGGCTATCTGGGGCGATATGGACTGCGGCAGCACCAAAAAGCTGCAGGTCAATATGGCCAATATCCGTAAAAAGCTGGGCAGTCGGCCCGGCAGCAACACGTACATCTTAAATGAACTGGGGGTCGGCTACCGCATGGTGGACGAGGACCCCGGCACAGAAGAACAGGAGACGACATGATTTTTGCACTGGTAGTATTTGCCGCCACCTATGTGGCGATGCTGGCCTGGCCGGAGCGACGCCCCTTGGCAGCGCTGACGGGAGCGGCTATTTTTGTGGTGATGGGACAGATGGGCGTCTATCAGCTTTCGCTGGGGCAGGCGCTGGCCGCTGTGGACTTCAACGTGCTGCTGATGATCGCCGGCACGATGGGCACGGTGTCGCTGTTTATTGAGAGCAAGATGCCCCTGCGCCTGGCGGAACAGCTGATCCGTCATGTGCCGGATGTGCGGGGCGCAGTGACCGTGCTGGCGCTGTTTGCCGGCGTGATCAGCGCTTTTGTGGACAACGTGGCTACGGTGCTGATGATCGCACCGGTGGGCCTGGCCATTGCCCGGCGGCTGTCCATCTCGCCGGTGCCGGTACTGATCGCCATTGCGGTTTCCTCCAACCTGCAGGGCGCCGCCACCATGGTGGGTGATACCACCAGTATGCTGCTGGGCGGTTTTGCGGAGATGAACTTCTTCGACTTTTTCTGGATGGAAGGCCGTCCGGGCATCTTCTGGGGCGTGGAACTGGGCGCACTGGTATCTCTGGGGGTGCTGTGGGTCCTGTTCCGCAAGGATCGCCAGCCGGTACACGCCGAAGGAGACACCAAAGTAGAGGACGATGTGCCCACGGCACTGATGATCCTGACGGTGGGCTTTTTGATCATTGCTTCGTTTTTGCCGCAGCCGGAAGGCGGCATCTGGCTGACCCTGTATGAGCTGCGCAGCGGCCTGATCTGCTCGGCCGTGTGTTTGTTTGGCGTGGTGCGCAGCTGTGTGCGCAGCCATTCGGTCAAGCCGGTGGGGCAGATGTTCCGTGCGCTGGATTGGGACACCCTGGCTCTGCTGTTTGGTCTGTTCATCCTGATCGAGGGCATCCGTACAGCCGGTGTCATCGATGCGATGGCCGGGCTGTTTTATAAGGTGGCAGGGCAGCAGCCGTTCCTGCTGTATACGCTGCTGGTATTTGTATCGGTGCTGGCATCGGCGTTTGTGGACAATATCCCCTATGTGGCTACGATGCTGCCGGTGGTGCAGAGCATTACGGCACAGATGGGCGGTATGCCCCCGTATGTGTTCTACTTCGGCCTGCTGACCGGTGCGACGCTGGGCGGAAACCTGACCCCCATCGGCGCTTCGGCCAACATTACCGCCATTGGAATGCTGCGCAAACAGGGGGAGAAGGTGACCACCGGCGACTTCCTCCGCATCGGTGTGCCCTTTACGCTGGCAGCCGTACTCAGCGGGTATGTCTACCTCTGGCTGGTCTGGGGCGTGTGACCCGCTTGCCGGGGGGTCTTTTGAGGGCTGAACCCCTGCCAAAAAGGAAAACGTTCGTTCTTGCCAGGTAACAGCAGGGGCAAACTTCCTGAGTGAACCGAAAAACCTTATAACAAAAAAGAAAACTCCCCGGAAGAAGTCTCCTTCCGGGGAGTTTTGCTGTGTATAGGATGGTGTGAGATATCAGGCGTCCGACCGGGAGAAGGCGTTCTTCATCTGGCTGCTCAGTTCAAACAGCACCTTATCCAGTGTTTCGGAGGCTTTTTTGCGCAGCAGGTCTGCGACAGCCTGGTTGGCCTCCTGCCGCAGGGCGGTGCGGGCGGCGGGGTCCGGCTGAGCCAGCAACTGTGCGTCAAAACGGTTCAGGACAGCACGGCTCTGGGCCAGCACCGCATTTTCGTACCGCTCGATGTGGATGGCGGACTGGGCATACGAAGCATCGGCCATGGCGGCGATCATCCGGCTGACCCAGTAGAAACTATCGGTGGAGACCTCTCCGGTGGTACAGGACAGATAGTCCGGTGTGGTATCTACATTGGGGTAGAAGGGGGCCATGGTATTAAAAGCGTTGGAGGCAAAAGACACCCATTCCACCGCACTGCTGTCTGCGGGGAAGCCCGGCCGCAGCTGCAGCAGAGCCATCAGGTCGGTGCGGTTGACCCCGATGGGCCGGAAAATACCCTTTTGGTTGGGGTCGGCGCTGCGGGCATAGGGGTCGTAGGGGGTTCCCTGGTAGTGGGAGGAGAGCAGGTACTTGATCTCCTCCGGCGTGATCTTCTTTTCCGGCACCATGCACCAGGGCAGATCGTCCGAACGAGGGGTGTAGTCGGCATTGGGGCCGTCCCATACCTGGGTGCGGGGGTTCAGATGACGCAGCATGAACCAAGCCCGCGGGGTGTTGTAGACGTGGTCGGCATCGTCGTGGCTGCCAAAGGCGGCACGGGGGTCAAATACACCATCCATGGAAAGATCCAGATGGTTGTCGGCAATAAACTGGCGCAGGTCGGCAGAGCACAGATGCTCCCGCCGTGCGCCAAAAGCGTCCTGCAGGTCAAAGGAATCCAGTCCGAACTGGTTGGGCATCACAACATAGGCGTCGTCCGGCACCCGGCGGGCGATCCAGTGATGGCCGCCGATGGTCTCCAGCCACCAGATCTCGTTTACGTCCTGGAAGGCGATGCCGTTCTTTTCATAGGTGCCGTACTGCTCCAGCAGGCTGCCCAGGCGGGCCACACCCTCCCGGGCCGAGCGGATGTAGGGCAGCACCAGGCGGACGATGTCCTCTTCCCCGATGCCGCCGGGGACCATGGGGTCTGCCCCCAGCACCCGGGGGTTGGAGGTGATGGTCTCGGTAGCGGTCATGCCGACATTGGCTTCATTGACGCCGGAGGCTGCCCAGATCCCCTCGCCCTCTATGGCATTGGGCAGGATGGAGCAGCGCAGCGCCGCAGCCGGCAGAGGGATCTCCACATGAGAGATCACCGACCGGTAGACCGGGGACTGTTCGTCTGGGTGCAGGATGGTGAACTTTTTGGGCATAAAATGTCCTGCGCCGGAGTCATCGTTGCGGGCAATCATGGTCGAGCCATCGTAGCTGGCCTTTTTGCCCACCAAAATCGTTGTACAAGGCATGGAAAAGACCTCCTCTTTTTTTAGCCCCGGTGGTATGGACCAGGGCGGCAAACATCTTTCCTTGATTGTAGCACGCAGGCTGTGGCAGCTCAAGAGGAAAAACGCGGCCGGGCAGTCCCACATATATAAGAAAAAGGAAAACAGGATTGCATTTCGGTGAGCGGATGATATGATTAAAGGGAGAGAACACAAGAAACGGGACTGGGCAAATGGGCGGATGCGGCAAAGCCACGGCCCCTGTGCCCCGTGCAGGAGGGGGAAACGAAATGATCTATACCGTAACGTTCAACCCGGCGATTGATTATGTGGTGCAGCTGGACAGCCCGCTGGAGATCGGCGGGGTCAACCGGGCCAGCGCCGAACACTGCGTGCTGGGAGGCAAAGGCATCAATGTTTCGGGGGTACTGACAGAACTGGGCTGCGGGAATGTGGCGCTGGGTTTTGTGGCGGGGGAGACCGGGGCCTGGCTGGAGCGGGGTCTGGCTGCCCGGGGGCAGCAGACCGACTTTATCCGGCTGGACAGCGGGATGACCCGCATCAATGTAAAGATCAAGGGCGCAGAGGAGACTGAACTCAACGGCGCAGGCCCGCAGATCACCCCCGAGGCGATGGAACAGTTGTACCGGAAGCTGGATGCCCTTCTGCCGGGGGATGTCCTTGTACTGGCGGGCAGTATCCCTGCCTGTCTGCCCCAGGACACCTATCAGCAGATCCTGACCCGGCTGAAGGGGAAGGGGGTCCGGACGGCGGTAGATGCCACCGGGCAGCTGCTGATGAATGTTCTGCCCTACCGTCCTTTCCTGATCAAGCCGAACCATCACGAGCTGGCAGAGCTGCTGGGTCGGGAGCTGTATGGGGACCAGGAGATCGCCGGCGCTGCCCGTGTATTGCAGCAAAAAGGCGCACGGAATGTGCTGGTGAGCATGGCCGGAGAGGGGGCGCTTTTGCTGGACGAAGAGGGCAGGGTCCACCGCATCGGCACTCCGCAGGGACGGGTGGTCAACAGCGTGGGGGCCGGAGACAGTATGCTGGCGGGCTTTATGGCTGGGTACCTGGACAGAGGCTGCTATGACCACGCTCTGCGGCTGGGCACTGCCTGTGGCAGCGCTACGGCATTTTGTCTGGGACTGGCGCAGCGCCCGCAGATCGAACAGATGCTGACGCAGCTGGAGAAGGCTGCCTGCCGGACGGCAAAGGATGCAGATTGAAAAATAGAAATATCCATTAAAATATACAACGAGGTAAAAAAGGACGGCCATACCGCGTGCATAGCCGCCTTTTTTGGTATATGAAGGATATTGGACGAAAATTTGGACGGACTTTAACGAAAAAATTGTGGATTGTAACTGAAAAAAAGTTTGTGATATATAAGATATGACGAAAGTAGCCCACACAAAAAGGACGTTTGGCGTTTTTGTTGAAAAAGAAAATAAAACATGATACAATGAACGCTAAAGATATTTTTGCGGCAGAAAAAACAAAATTGCTGCATCCCACCGTGCTTTGTATCGGGGTTTGGCAGACCCGGTCCTGGGCTGCTGTTTGGGCAGCCGGGAGCAAAGCTTTCTGCACAGCAGGACGGAGGGTTGTGGAAAATTCGGTCCACAAAAAGGGGGAAACGATCGTTGTCGATCCAATTTTTACAATATCAGCAGGAGATGTTCCGGTCGGTAATGGAGCGTCTGAATAAGGAAGGACGCGCAGTCGTGGTGCAGCCCAAGGGCACCCACAGCCGGGCTATTGTGGAACAGCTGTGCAAGAGCTGCCCGGAGCAGGCGCTGCTGTGGCTTGCACCGGAGTGTCCGCAGAGCCAAGGAAAGGTCAAAGGGCTCTCGTACCAGCAGCTGGCAGCTTTGACCCCGGAACAGTGGGTGGAGCTGGTCCGCTTTGCGCCGGAGTACCTTGTCTTGGAGGATTTTCATCACAAGGGCAGCGGCAGCTGGGCCGAGGCGCTTTGGGCACTGCTGGAGCTGTGCCCGAAGCTGCGGGTGCTGGGCCTGACCAATATCCCTGTGCGGGAGTGGGGCGTGCGGCCCGCTTTGGCAGATGAGCTGTTCCGCGGGCATCTGGCAGCGGAGCTGACGCTGGGCGAGGCGATCGCATATGGTCTGCTGCCTGCGCCGGAATACACCGTGCTGCTGGCACCGGAGCAGCCCATGCTGCAGCGTCTGCGGGGCAACATCAAGAGCCTGCGTGTGGGTGGCGGCCCGGAGCCTCTGCGGGAAGAGCTGGAGGCGCTGCGCTGTGCGCTGGAACATGGCCCCTGCTTTGGAGAACTGGCGGCACAGGCGGTCAGCCGGCGCAATGGTCTTTACCTGGCAGTGTGCGTGGACGAAGCACAGCGTCAGATGGTGATGCCCCGCATCAAGGAGTGGCTGGCCCTGGTCAACCCTCGGGTGGAGGCATTCCGCGCCGGTGTGCCGGATATGCCCACAGCCCATGACCCGGAGACCAAGGGTATGAAACTGGTGTTCTGCACACCGGAGAATGCTGCCCAGGCCGGGCATGGATATGACGGTGCACTGTTGTTCCGCCGCGGGCAGGATACAGCGCAGTTCCGCCGGCAGCTGAACTGTGCCCTGGAAGCCTGCCGCGGCCCGCAGACCGAGATCCTGGATGTGCTGGACGATCTGGAGGCAGTGGAGGATGTCAAGCTGCTGAAAAACAGCATCGCTCTGGCTGTGCGCCATCTGCGGGCAGCAGGGGCAGCGGTCCTGCCGCTGGAAAAGCTGGCACTGAACGAGCCTTTGAAAGAGATCAAGCAGATGTACCAGCAGCTGCGCCGGGATCTGGATACCGGGTGGGATGCAGCCCTGGTGCAGGCGCAGAAATACTATTCGGCCAATGGCACCCTGGAGATGCCCCGCAAGATGATCGTGGGGGACAATCTGGATCTGAGCGCCTGGGTGGCTGCCCAGCGTCAGGTCCGGGTCGGCCGGCGGCCTGGCTACCTGACCCAGCGGCAGATCGAGCAGCTGGATGAGCTGAAACTGCCCTGGCAGGGCCTCAGCGGGCAGACCTGGGAGCGGGGCTGCCAGGCAGCGCAGCGCTACCGTGCAAAATATGGTGACCTGCTGGTGCCGGTGCGCTATCAGTCGGAGGACGGCCTGTGCCTGGGAGAGTGGATCGTATACAACCGCCAGCGCCGGCAGACCGGGATGATGTCTGAGGATCGGGTGGACCGGCTGCAGAACCTGGGTATGGTATGGGATACCTCTGCGGCGATGTGGCAGCACAATTACCGGGAGGCTATGCGGTATTACCTGGACCATGGCAACCTGGAAGTTCCGGTAAAGTATGTCACGCCAAGCGGTTTTGCACTGGGGACCTGGCTGGGCACCCAGCGTGCCGCCTATAAAGCGGAGCAGCTTACCCCGGAGCAGACCGCACAGCTGGAGGCTCTGGGTGTGGACTGGACCGACCGGAACAACCGCAAATGGCAGATCGCCTATGAGTCGGCTGCGCGTTACTATCAGGCCCACGGCAATTTAAATGTCCCTTCGGAGTATGTGGACGAGAACGGGGTCTTGCTGGGCAAGTGGATCTCCCGGCAGCGGTATGCAAACCAGAACCCGGAGAGCAGCAGTGCCCGCATGACCGAGGAGCGCCGCCAACTGCTGGATAAGATCGGCATGGAGTGGGGCAAGGCAGAGCCGTGGCAGGAGCATTATAAGCTGGCTTTGGCCTACCGGCAGGAGCATGGCACCCTGCGGGTGCCCGCCACCTATAAAACAGAGGATGGCGTCTGGCTGGGCACCTGGCTGTGCCGCCAGCGGGCGGCACTGCGCAAGGGCAATTCTCTTTCGCCGGAGCGCCGGACGGTCTTGGAGCAGCTGTTTGCCGGAGAGGAAGAGAAAAAGCCTGCAAAGCCCCGGGTGCGCTGCGCTCGCCGGGAGCAGAACTGGCAGCAGAATTACCGCCGTGCAAAGGCATATTACAAGACCCACGGCAATCTGCTGGTGCCGGCCAGCTATGTGGATGAGACCGGATGCCGGCTGGGTGTGTGGATCTCCAACCTGCGCGCAGCGCGGAAAAAGCGGCCGGATTCCTCGCAGGTGACGGCGCAGCACGTGGCGATGCTGGACGAGATCGGCATGGAGTGGGATGCCCGCACTGCAAAGTGGGAGTGTGCCTATGCCCGGGCGGTGGAGTATCGCGCCGCCCACGGCAGCCTGCTGGTGCCGGTGAACTATAAAACAGAGGACGGCTTCTGCCTGGGTGACTGGGTGCGCCGTATGCGGGAGGCCCGCCAGGAGAAGGACCCCAAGCTCACCGAGAGCCGGATCCAGAGGCTGAGCTCTCTGGGCATGGTCTGGGATATGGACTGAGTGTCCGTTCTGGTTGATAAAACAAAGCAAAACATCCGTACCCTTAGGGGTGCGGATGTTTTTTTGTATGGCGGGCCGGAGAAATCTGCCTTGCGGATCGGTGCAGCGCCCCTGGATCGGGACCAGGATGGTTCCAGTCTAAAGGGCATGTTTTTTATGGATAGTAAACACGGAGAAAAAATTTTTGGCCGAGGTATTGACAAATTTCAAAAAACGTGTATGCTTGTATTAAGCACTTAATACAGCGACACAACAAAGGAGGTGCTTTCATGGGCGAGCAGTTTGACGCTACAAGACCGATCTACGCCCAGATCGCCGAACGGATGACCGGGCGCATCCTGTCGGGAGAATACCCCCCCGGAGCGCACTTGGAATCGGTGCGGGAGCTGGCTGCGGCTGCGGGGGTCAACCCCAATACCATGCAGCGGGCGTTGGCTTATATGGAATCAGAGGGGCTGCTGCGCACAGAGCGCACATCGGGGCGGTACATCACCGACGATGCCGCTTTGCTGGAGCGGCTGCGCCGCCGCTCCGCACACAAGATCGCCAGAGAATACCTGGATAAAATGCGGGATATCGGCTATGGGCCGGACAAGGCCGCAGAGTTTGTGGCTCAGTGGAGCCAAGAGGAGGAAGAGATATGAATGAGATCCTGACCTGTGAGGGATTGTCCAAGCGGTACGGCAAGGGCCAGACTGCTCTGGATGGGGTGGAGCTGCACCTGGAACCGGGGCGCATCGTGGGTCTGCTGGGGCCGAACGGCAGCGGCAAGACCACCCTGATCAAGCTGGCAAACGGCCTGCTGCAGCCCAGCGCAGGCACGGTGAAGATCGCCGGCATGACCCCCGGCCCGGAGACAAAGGCGCTGGTGTCCTACCTGCCGGATGCAGCGTATCTGCCGGATCGGATGCAGGTGGAACAGCTGGTGGAGATGTTCCGGGATTTTTATGCGGATTTTGATCCGAACCGCGCCAAAGAGATGCTGGACCGGCTGTCCATCTCGCCCAAGGCAGCGCTGAAAAGTCTGTCCAAGGGCAATAAGGAGAAGGTGCAGCTGATCCTGGCCATGAGCCGCCGGGCAAAGTGCTATCTGCTGGACGAGCCCATCGGCGGGGTGGACCCGGCAGCGCGGGAATATATCCTGAACACGATCCTGACCAACTACAACGAGGATGCGCTGGTGGTGCTGTCCACCCACCTGATCGAGGATGTGGAGCCGGTGCTGGACGAAGCCGTATTTTTGAAGGAGGGCCGGGTGCTGGCCCATCGTGCGGTGGATGAGATCCGGGAGACAGAGGGAAAGAGCGTGGACGCATATTTCCGGGAGGTATTCAAATGCTGAAGCAACTGTTAAAGTATGAATTCAAAGCCACTTGCGGGTATTATGGCAGTGCCTATCTGGTGCTGCTGGCCTCTGCGCTGCTGCTGGGGCTGGGGGCCACCCATATGCCGCAGGCCGAAATGGAGACGGTGTGGGCGATCATGGCGCTGGTATATATGGGCACCATCCTGGCCATCATCGTGCTGACCGTGCAGCAGATCATCCAGCGCTTTACGGGAAACCTGCTGGGACGGGAAGGCTACCTGATGCACACTTTGCCGGTAAGCCCTGCCCAGCTGATCCTTTCCAAGCTGCTGTCCAGCGCCGTGTGGGGCATTTGCAGCCTTTGCGTGGGCGTGCTGTCGGTGGTGGTGCTGATGCTGGCTTCTCAGCCGGAGTTTATTTTCCGCATGGGAGAGCTGTTCTCGCTGCTGGTGGGGGTCCTGGGGGACTTCCCGGAGGAGACCGGATATGTGATCTCGCTGCTGGCGGGGGCATTTTTGATGTTTTTGGCCTGGGCTGCCTGCCAGGTGCTGCGGGTCTATGCCTGCTGCATGGTAGGACACCAGGTGCCCCGGTATATGGCGCCGGTGGGGATCGTGAGCTTTTTTGTGATCAGCGCTGCACAGGGCTGGCTGGAAAAACTGGTGGTGGCTGGCGGCACCTGGCTGGCGGTCAAGGTGCTGGGACAGCAGGCGCTGGTCCTTACGCCGGGGGAGGGCTCCTTCTTCTGGCTGTATGTAGTCGGGTTTATCCTGATGCAGGCCATATTTGGAGCTTTGTATTTCCTGGTAACGGATTGGATGATGAAAAACCGCCTGAACCTGGAGTGATAAAGAGGAATAAAAGCGGCGCTTCAGGACATTTGCAGCCGGCAAAAAATGCGGCGGCAGCGATAGAAAGAAGGGGGGCTTCGGCCCCTCTTTTTTGTGCGGTAGGCATGGGCGTGGTGTTGAAAACACGAAGGAACCAAGAACAAAACGTGACTGAGTTACTTGACGAAATTGGGAATAATATGGTATTGTTTGCCCGCTGAAAAAGAAGTGCTTTTAAATAAAGTGCGATGAAACAGCAAAAATTACCGCATAGGAGAGGGAGAACATGACCATGACCAAGACCACCGCCAAAAAGCTTGCAGCCGCTGCTGCTATGTGCCTGACAGTAGGCGTTGTTTTAGCAGCTGGGACCGGAAAATTTGCAAAAAAACCGCAGATCCAGGGTGTGCAGATCGGGCAGGCATATGCTGCCGTCAACGGTACCCGCAGCTTTACAGAGGCAGTTGCTGTGGTGCAGAACGATGTGCTGGTAGGCGCCTATCTGGATGACTTCCAGTTCAACGACGCAAAGCCGGAGGTAGTGGGGGTGCCCAACAGCGATGCGGCCTTTGGTGCAGACTATGCAGAGGGGCAGGTCCTGATGTCCAAGCGGGAAAATACTGGGTTTTACAGCCAGCTGATGACCGACTACGCAGGCTCTACGGTTTCCATCGATGCAAACTTTGATGCGATCCAGGAGTTTGCCGTGGGCAAGACTATTGCGGAGCTGAAGGCAGTGGCTGCCAAGGGCGCAGAGGCTGTGGACGCTGTGTCCGGTGCGACCCTGGCGGATACCGCGGGGTATCTGTCGGCGCTGGTCCAGGCGGCGGAGGCTGCGCAGAGCAATGCAGTGGCTCCGTTTGAGGGGGATGTCCGTCAGCTGGAGCTGAAGGTGGTGTACTCTGCCGCCAACGGGGACAACTGCTTTACTTCCGGTGCGGCAGTCACCTGCGGGGATACCATCGTGGCCAGCTATGTGGATGAGTTCCAGTTCATGGATGCCAGCCCGGAGATCATTGGCGTGCCCAACAGCGATGCCGACCTGAGCGCCGGCTATGCATCGGGCAAGGTGCTGGCCTCCAAGCGGGTGAACACCAAGCCTTACAGCCAGATGATGGCAGATTATGCTGGTTCTACGGTGACCATCGATGCCAACTACAACTCCATCCAGGAGCACCTGGCAGGCATGAGCATTGCAGCTGCCGCAGCCCTGAGCCAGGATGCAGCCGCAGTGGACGCTGTGTCCGGCGCTACCCTGGTGAACACTGCAAATTATGTGGGCGTTATCGTGGACGCTGCACAGAAGTAAATGTTCCGACATTTTGCCGCTTCCGGTGCTTTTACAGCCCGGAGGCGGCTTTTTTCTGCCAAAAGCGCAAAAAATCCCGTTCTGCGTGCGTATCCCTATGCAAACCGGGTACAAAGCGGTATACTAAAAATGACTATGCCTGTGAGCGGTAAAAACGGAGGACGGAAACCATGGACCATAGCCTGTACAAAGCATATCTCAAGATCCTGCAAGAGGAGCTGGTGCCTGCCATGGGCTGCACCGAGCCGATCGCGGTGGCCTATGCCGGAGCGCTGGCAGCCCGGGCGCTGGGCTGCCCCCCGGAGCGGGTAGAAGTGGCCGCCAGTGCCAACATCATCAAAAATGTCAAGAGCGTGGTGGTGCCCCACACCGGCGGACGCCGCGGCATTGCCGCCGCTGCTGCTGCCGGCATCATAGCCGGGGACCCGGAGGCCGAGCTGGAAGTGCTGCAGGGCATCGGCGAAGCCGAATTGGAGGCGCTGGGGCACTTTTTGGATACAGTGCCTGTGCAGGTGGAGCGGTCCGGCAAGCCCTATCTGTTTGATATCCAGGTGCGGCTGTTTGGCGGCGGACATACGGCCTTTGCAGAGATCGCAGGCCGCCACACCAACGTCATTGCCCTGCAGCGGGATGGACAGGTGCTGGTGGAGCGCCCTTATGAGGAGCAGCCGGCTGCACCGGGGGCAGACCGCGCTCTGCTGACGGTGGAAGGCATCGTGGAGTTTGCAGAGACCGCCCGCATCGAGGATGTGCGGGAGACCTTGCAGCGGCAGATCGACTGCAACACTGCTATTGCCCGCCAGGGGCTTACCGGGCGCTGGGGTGCAGGCATTGGGCGCATCCTGCTGCGCTCTTACGGCGATACGGTGCACAACCGGGCCAAAGCCTGGGCGGCGGCAGGGTCGGATGCCCGAATGAACGGCTGTGAGCTGCCGGTGGTCATCAACTCCGGCAGCGGCAATCAGGGGCTGACGGCCTCGCTGCCGGTGATCATTTACGCCAAGGAGCTTGGGTCCGGAGAGGAGCAGCTGTTCCGTGCGCTGCTGGTGTCCAACCTGGTCACCATCCACCTCAAAACCGGCATTGGACCGCTGTCTGCCTACTGCGGTGCTACCAGCGCAGGCTGCGGTGCAGGTGCGGGCATCACCTATTTGTACGGCGGCCGCTACAACGAGATCGCCCATACAGTGGTCAATGCGCTGGCCATCAACTCCGGCATGATCTGTGACGGAGCTAAGGCCAGCTGCGCCGCCAAGATCGCTTCCGCTGTGGAGGCGGGTCTGCTGGGGATGCAGATGCAGATGCACGACAGCGAATTTGTGGGCGGAGACGGCATCGTGACCAAAGGCGTGGAGAACACCATCCGCAATGTGGGGCGTCTGGCGCATGACGGCATGGCAGAGACGGACCGGGAGATCATTCGCCTGATGATCGCACCCGGCTGCTGAGACGATATCTGCCCAGTGGAAAACAAGGAAAAAACGGAAGGTTTTTAGAATATTCAAGAAAAATACATAGAAATCTTTGGACGTATATGGTAATATTAGGGGGATGAAGGCCCGCACCCGGCGGGCACTGAGATGGAATATCAGGGAGGAACGGTATCTATGGCAGACCGCATTGTTTTGAACACGATTTCCTACCACGGCCACGGCGCGATCGAGAACATCGTACCGGAGCTGACCGCCCGCGGCTACAAAAAAGCCTTTGTTTGCTCTGACCCGGATCTGATCAAGTTCGGTGTGACCACCAAGGTCACCGACCTGCTGGACGCCGCAGGCTTTGCCTACAGCGTGTACAGCGATATCAAGCCCAACCCCACCATCGCCAATGTGCAGGACGGCGTGGCCGCATTTAAGGCTGCGGAGGCGGACTGCATCGTTACCATCGGCGGCGGCTCCTCCATGGACACCGCCAAGGCCATCGGCATCATCATCAACAACCCGGAGTTTGCGGATGTGCGCAGCCTGGAGGGTGTGGCTCCCACCAAGAACCACGCCGTATTCACCATCGCAGTGCCCACCACGGCCGGAACTGCTGCCGAGGTCACCATCAACTACGTCATTACCGATGTGGAAAAGAAGCGCAAGTTCGTCTGCGTGGATACCAACGATATCCCGGAGATCGCTGTGGTGGACCCGGATATGATGGCTTCTATGCCCAAGGGTCTGACCGCCGCTACCGGCATGGACGCACTGACCCACGCCATTGAGGGCTACATCACCAAGGGCCATTGCACCATTTCCGATATGTTCCACCTGGAGGCCATCCGCCTGATCAGCGAGAACCTGCGGGGCGCTGTGCAGAATACCCCGGAAGGCCGGGAGGGCATGGCCCTGGGCCAGTACATTGCTGGCATGGGCTTCTCCAATGTGGGTCTGGGCATCGTGCACAGCATGGCTCACGGCCTGTCTGCACTGTACGACACCCCCCACGGTGTGGCCTGCGCCATCCTGCTGCCGGTGGGTCTGGAGTATAACAAGCCCGCAGCCGCTGCCCGGTATCGTGCCGTGGGCAAGGCTATGGGCGTGGCAGGCATTGATGCTATGACCGAGATGGAAGCTGCGGATGCGACCATTGCCGCTGTCAAGCAGCTGTCGGCAGATGTAGGCATCCCTGCAAACCTCCAGGGCATCCTGAAAGAGGAGGACGTTCAGTTCCTGGCAGAGAGCGCCTTTGCCGATGCCTGCTGCCCCGGCAACCCCCGGGATACCAGCGTGGAGGAGATTGTGGAGCTGTACCGCAGCCAGCTGTGATCTGCCCCCAAACCGTTTGGGTCTAAGATAAAAAAGCCCGCTTCCAGGCAGGAAGCGGGCTTTTTTGCGTGCATGGGTCAGAAAGTTTGGTCGGAGGACTCGCCGGGTTTGAAGATGTGGGTGCGGGTCAGCCGTCGCATGGTGGCTTCCCGATCCTCACCGGCAAACACGGTGTACAGGATATCCATTACATTCATCTGGGATAGGCGGGAGCTCATGGCTCCGTTGCGGAACAGGGATTCGTTGGCGGCAATGTACAGCACATGGTCGGCCATTTGGGCCACCACCGAAGGATAGTACCGGGTAACGGCGATCACCGGGGTGCCATTCTCCTTCATGGCTTTCATACATTCGATCATTTCCACCGTCTGACCGGAATAGGAAAAAACGATGCCTACGTCCTGCGGAGAGGAGTTTACCGCCTGCAATAACTGGGAGTGCCAGTCCTCATTCACGACACATGGCTTGTCCAGGCGCAGAAATTTCAGGTAGGCATCCTTGGCAGCCAGCAGAGAGGCGCCAATGCCAAACAGCATGATCATCCGTGCGCCGCTCAGCAGGTTGACGCAGGCTTCCACCACCTCTGGGGTCAATAGCCGTTGGGTGTCCAGCAGGGATTGGACGTTTTTATGGGTGACCTTGTCAATGATCTCCTGGATGCCATCCTCAGGGGCGACCTCCTGTTCCGGGTGGCTGCCCCGCTCTCCCAGAGTAGCAAGCTCCAGGATCAGGGCATGGCGCAGGTCCTTATATCCCTGAAAGCCGATCGCCCGGCAGACCCGCAGTACGCTGGAAGGGGAGGAGAAGGTGTGGGTAGCCAGCTCCCGCACGGTGAGTTCAGTGGTCTCCTCGGGATTTTCCAGGATAAAGGTGGAGATCTGCTGCTCGGTGCTGCTGAGAGATGCGTGGACTTCACGCAGGCGCAAGAGAACGTTTTGCATGGGGGCCTCCTTGTGGATATAAATTCTTGAGTTTTTGAGTAGAATAAACAAAACTACCTCTGGATGACGGAAAATTTCAGAAAGTGTCACCAACTAGAAACATTGTACCACAAAAAGCATTTAATGTGGACAATTTGTTTGAAAAAAATTATACTCTAACCATCATCCACAGCAAGAGCCGCCCGCTGTGGGCGGCGGCGGGGCCGGACCCCCGCAGTGTAAGCTAAGAAAGAGGTGCATGGAAATGGGTTTGAATCTGCAAGGCATGACTACCGAGACCCGCAACCCCCGCACGATGGGGCTGGACGGGATGAGTGAGTTAGAGATCGTTACCGTGATGAACGAGGAGGACGCCCGCGTCCCGCTGGCCATCGCAAAAACGCTGCCCCAGATCGCCCAGGCAGCCCATTGGGCGGTGGAAGCCTTTGAGCAGGGCGGACGGCTGTTCTATATGGGCGCAGGCACCAGCGGCCGGCTGGGCGTGCTGGATGCGGCCGAATGTCCCCCCACCTTTGGCGTGCCCCAGGGCATGGTGGTGGGCCTGATCGCCGGCGGAGAAAAAGCCTTTACTGTGGCAGTGGAAGGCGCTGAGGACAGCCGGGAGATGGCTGTGGAAGACCTGAAAGCCTATCAGCTGACCCAGAAGGATTTTGTGGTGGGCATTGCGGCATCCGGCCGCACCCCCTATGTTCTGGGCGGTCTGGACTATGCAAAGAGCCTGGGCTGCCACACTGCAGCCATTGCCTGCAACCTGGGCAGCGCAGTGGGCAAGGCAGCAGAGCTGGCCATCGAGGTGGAATGTGGCCCCGAGGTGCTGACCGGCTCTACCCGGCTGAAATCCGGCACGGCACAGAAGCTGATCCTGAACATGATCTCGACTGCATCCATGGTGCGCTCCGGCAAAGCCTACCAGAACCTGATGGTGGATGTGATGCAGACCAACGAAAAACTGCACACCCGTGCGGAAAATATCGTGATGGATGCCACCGGTGTGGAGCGGGCAGAGGCTCGCAAGGCCATCGATGAGGCAGGCGGCAGCGTGAAGACCGCCATTACCATGCTTTTGGCAGACTGCACAGCTGCCGAGGCGACTCAGCGGCTGGAGAAGGCTGGCGGTCATGTGCGCCAGGCCATCCAGAACTAAACCTAGGTCCATTGCGGCAGCTTGCCGCAAAAAGAGGCGGGGGAGAGGAGGGTTCCCCTGTCACCGGATAGACAAAACCCCAAAAAAAGGAGGAACACAACATGACGAACGAAGAATTGGTCCGTGCCGTACTGGAAAAAGTAGGCGGTAAGGACAACGTCGTCACCGCAACCAACTGCATGACCCGTCTGCGTCTGGAAGTCCGTGAGGACGCTAAGATCGACGAGGCCGGACTGAAGGGCATCGAGGGTGTGATGGGCATCGTCCACGACCGCACCAATAAGGTGGAAGTTGTGGTAGGTCCCGGCAAGTGCCGCAAGTGCGCAGACATCTGCCGTGACATGGGCATCCCCGCCAGCAGCGACAATGCCAACGACTGGCAGGCCAACAAGGCTGCCGTCAAGGCCAACCAGAAGCAGAGCCCCATCAAGGGCATGCTCAAGACCTTTGGCGATATCTTTGTTCCGCTGATCCCCGGCGTTGTGGCCGCCGGTCTGTGCGCAGGCTTTACCTCGCTGATTGGCCAGGTCATGCCCAACTGGGCAGAGAGCTCCTTCTGGAGTGTGGTGTATAACCTGCTGGGTCTGGTCAACTCTGCATTCCTGGCTTATCTGCCGGCATGGGCTGGCTACCGTGCTGCTGAGCGGTTCGGCGCTACCCCCATCCTGGGCGGCATGCTGGGCATGATCACCGGCCTGGACGGCATCAACCAGATCGCAAAGGTCCTGGGCCTGTTCGATGAGGCTGTGCCTCTGGATTCCATCCTGCGCGCTGGCCGCGGCGGCGTTCTGGCTGCTGTGCTGGGCGTTTGGGTCCTGGCTAAGGTGGAAAAGTGGGTCCGCAAGCGTATGCCGGATTCTCTGGACATCATGTTCACCCCCATCTGCACCCTGATCATCTGCCTGATCCCCTACATCCTGGTCATCATGCCCGCTACCGGTTACATCTCCACCGCACTGTGCTGGGTCGTGGAGAAGCTGTGCATGAGCGATGTGCTGATCGTCCGCATCATAGCCGGTTATGTGGCTACTGCTCTGTTCCTGCCCATGGTGGCCATGGGTATGCACCATGGTCTGGTGGCTCTGTACACTGTGCAGCTGGCAACCTTTGGCTACGTTACCCTGTATCCGGCTCTGGCTATGGCTGGTGCTGGCCAGGTGGGCGCTGCCATTGCTATCTGGCTCAAGGCTAAGAAGTGCGGCAACGACCGTCTGAAGAACGTCATCACCGGTGCTCTGCCTGCAGGTTTCCTGGGCGTCGGCGAGCCTCTGATCTACGGTGTCACCCTACCCATGGGCAAGCCCTTCCTGACGGCTGGTCTGGGCGCTGGCTTCGGCGGTGCTTTCGTTATGGCTATGCAGGTCGCTGCTACCGCATGGGGCCCCTCCGGTCTGCTGGCTCTGTTCGTCATGACCGCTGGCCCTGCCGGCACCGCTGCTTCGGTGGGCTTCTACGCAGTGGGTCTGCTGATCAGCTATGTGATGGGCTTTATCATCACCAACGCAATGGTCTCTGTTGAGGAAGTTGCCAATGCCTAAAATTCTCGGACGGTCAGTTTATCTGACAGAGTTTGAGAACCAGAGCGCGCCGCTTGCCGCACCTGCGGCGGGCGGCGCGCCTGTTTTCATCTCTTTGCATATCAGTGAGGAATTCAGCCCGGAATACTGCGCCCGGGTGCGCAGCCTGTGCGCTGCACTGCGGCAGCAGGGGTGGCAGATCCTAGCGGATGTATCCTGCAAGACGGTGCAGCAGTTTGGTTGTGCCGACCTGGCTGACCTGGCAGAGGAGCTGGGGCTGTGGGGGCTGCGGCTGGACTACGGCTTTTCGCTGGAGCAGATGCAGACCATGGCGCAGCGTCTGCCCATTGCGGTCAATGCGTCCACCACTACCCCGGAGCTGGCAGCTGCTTTGGCTGGGGCAGGGCGGAAAGTGATCGCCATGCACAACTTCTACCCGCGGCCGGAGACCGGCCTGGACCCCGCCTTTTTGCACGAAAGCACTCAGGCACTGCAGGCGGCGGGGCTGGAAGTGTACGGCTTTATCCCTGGGGATGCCGTGCTGCGGGGGCCGCTGTACAGCGGCCTGCCTACCTTGGAGGACCACCGGGGGGCAGCGCCCTCGGCGGCTTTTGCCGACCTGGCGCTGAACTACGGACTGGACGGCATTTTTGTGGGCGACCCGGCCCTGAGCGAGTATGAGCAGGGACTGATCGACCATTTTTGCACCAGCGGTGAGCTGTGTGTGCCTGCGGTGCTGCGTTCGGGCTACCAGGCGCTGTACGGCCGCAGCTTTACCTGCCGGGTGGATTCGCCTGCTACGCTGGTGCGCTTCCAGGAATCCCGGGAGTACTCCTGCTTTGGGCAGGAGATCCAGCCGGAGAACTGTGCGGCGCGCCCCAGAGGTACCTTGACAGTGGATAACATTGGCTATGGGCGTTACTCCGGTGAGGTGCAGCTGATGCGCACTGACTTTGCCGCAGACCCTCGGGTCAATGTGATCGGGCATATCAGTCCCCGTCATCAGCTGCTGCTGGATTGCATCCGCCGGGGGGCAAAATTCCGGCTGGTGGCGCCGCCGGAGGCACAAGCATGAGCCCCCGGTACGGACTGGTAGCGCTGGATCTGGACGGTACGGCCCTGGGTGCGGACCCGGAGCAGTTTGCACCGGGCCTGCTGGAAGCGGCTGCCGATGCAGCCGCCGCCGGGGTGGAGGTGCTGTTTGCCACCGGCCGTCCCCGACCGTGTATGCCGGCCCAGCTGGTGCAGCTGCAGCCCTCCTGGCTGCATACCCTGATCTGCTGTGACGGGGCACAGGTATGGGACCTGGACACCAACACCTTGTTGTGGCAGAAAGCGCTGGAGCCAGACGAACTGACCGCCGTGGCAGCTCTGGGCAGGCAGCTGGATCTGCCCGTGGAGTATATCGATGCAGAGGGGCAGTATCACGTCACAAAGTCTGATCTGGACCGGCTTCTGGCCGGCCGCCTGGGAGAGTATCACCGGGGTGTACTGTGCCGCCGGGCAGTGCCGCTGACTGTTCTGCCGGAGGCGCTGGCCCCATTGGGCATCGTGAAAGTGAACCTGCCGGTGGTGCCGCTGGAGTTATACCCGGCTTTGACCTGCGCTTTGGCACAGGCAGGCGTACAGGGGATGGAGTGCGGTACCGGCAGCTTTGAGGTGACCTCGCCGCAGGCGGGAAAACAGGCTGCGGTGGCGTTTGCTGCAAAGCGGTTGGGGCTGGACCTGAAAGCGGTCATGGCTTTAGGCGACAGCGGAAACGATGTCGCTTTGCTGCGGGCAGCGGGCTGGGGCGTAGCCATGGGCAACGCACCGGCTGCGGTGCAGCAGGCTGCGGATGCAGTGGCTCCTGCCAACACCCAGGGCGGTGCGGCTTGGGCCATCCGGCGCTGGCTTTTGACAGAATAAGAGGCGCAAAAAAACGGTGCGGAGAGTTTTTCTCCGCACCGTTTTTCTTCTGTAGAAAATGAACAAAAAATAAAACCTGGTAAAAATCCCTTGCCACATATTCCGGGATAGGATACAATGAGGGCATACGTGGAAGCGATGGTGGAGCGGAAGACATAAAATACCGGATGTCGCACAAAATCGCCCCGTGCAAGGCGAAGCAGCGCTGATGCACAAGGGTGCTTTTGGGCTGCGCTGTGTTTGCGGGTCTTCCGGTCCGCCCAAGGACAAGAGGAAGAGAGGTTCTCGGATGGAACTGGATTTTTATACCCTATGCGTATTGTATCTGGCCTACTCGTTTTTAGGCTGGATCGGCGAGACGGTGGTGGCTACAATCAAGGGCAAAAGCTTTGTCAGCCGTGGTGTTGCGGCAGGCCCCTTCTGCTTTGTGTACGGCCTGGCTGCTGTGGTGATGGCAGTGGGTCTGACCGACCTGCGGCAGGAACCGGTGTTTTTGTTCCTGGGCTGTACGGTCAGCGCTACGGTGATCGAGTGGCTGACGGCAAAACTGCTGGAGAGAGTCCACCGCCGCCGCTGGTGGGACTACTCGGACAAGAAGTTCAACCTGGACGGCTATGTCTGCCTGCAATACTCCCTGCTGTGGGGTGCGCTGGGCATGGTAAGCGTGCTGTGGACCAATGATCTGCTGGCAAAGCTCTACCACCTGCTGCCGTCCCTGGTAGGCAAGATCGCTGTGTGGATCTGCATGGGCATTGCCATTGCAGACCAGATCGGCTCGGTAATGGCAGTGGGCACCTTGGCTGCAGGCGGACAGCGGGGCCGTTTTGGTCAGGCGCTGGGCCGCCGCTCCGACAAGCTGCGGGATAAGATCGTTGGCTATGTGGAAAAACGCATCCAGCGTGCTTACCCCTCCGCTGCCAAGCCTGCCAAGGCAGAGCGGGAGCATGGGCTGAACCTGTCGGATCTGTTCTGGCTGTTCATGATCGGCGCCTTTTTGGGCGATATCGTGGAAACGCTGTACTGTCGTGTAGTGGCGGGCGTTTGGATGAGCCGTTCCAGTGTGGTGTGGGGGCCCTTCAGCGTGGTATGGGGCCTGGCACTGGTCATGGCTTCGGTGCTGCTGCGCCGGGATAAAGGGCGCAGCGACCGCACCATCTTCCTGTTTGGCGTAGTCATGGGCGGTGTATACGAGTATGTGTGCAGTGCCGTGGGTGAGCTGCTGTTCGGTGTGGTGTTCTGGGATTACAGCGGATTTTTGTTCAACCTGGGCGGCCGCATCAACCTGCTGTACTGCTTCTTCTGGGGCATTGCAGCGGTGGTATGGCTGCGCTATGGTGACCCGCTGGTGGAAAAGATGATGACGAAGCTCCGCCGTTATATCCGCCCTTGGATGACCATTACGCTGGCGGTGGTGATGACGGTCAACATGACCATCTCTGCGCTGGCGCTGGCCCGTTATAATGCCCGTACCGATGGCGTACCCCCGGCAAACCGCCTGGAGGAGGTCCTGGACGAGCGCTTTGACAACGAGCGGATGGAGCGCATCTATCCCAACGCTAAAAAAGCTGAGATGGTAGGTCAGAAGCCTGCCGAGAAGCCGGTTGAATAAAACTGCATATCCAACACAAAAATGCCTGCCGGGGAGGATTTTCTCCGGCAGGCGTTTTTTGCGTGTGGCGGATAGTGCTTAAAATAAAATTGAACTTCAAGTATTGTGTTCTTGCTTTTTGTATCTTCTCATTTTTAGGCTATGAGCGGGACGCTCCGCTGGGCCAGAGGGTGAGAGGGGGAGGCTCCGATTGGAAGCCCCTCTCCGTCACGGCTATGCCGTGACACCTCTCCCGAAAGGGAGAGGCTTTGGCAGAGGCGAAAAGTTTATGGTTTACAGGTCAACTTCTTCTGTCGTTAACGAATGAGGGCGAAACCTGCTGGTTTTGCCAAGGGCTCACCCTCTCGGGGGAGCTGTCGAGCGCAGCGAGACTGAGAGGGTTCTCCCGGAAGCAACCCTCTCAGTCACGGCTTCGCCGTGCCGCCTCTCCCGAAAGGGAGAGGCTTTGGCAAGGACGGGAAGTTTACGGTTTACAGGTTGGTTTCTTCTGTCGTTAACGAATGAGGGCGAAACCTGCTGGTTTTGCCAAGGGCTCCCCCTCTCGGGGGAGCTGTCGAGCGCAGCGAGACTGAGAGGGTTCTCCCAAAAGCCACCCTCTCCGTCACGGCTATGCCGTGCCACCTCTCCCGAAAGGGAGAGGCTTTGGCAAGGGCGAAAAGTTTATGGTTTACAGGTTAGCTTCTTCTGTCGTTAACGAATGAGGGCGAAACCTGCTGGTTTTGCCAAGGGCTCTCCTTTTGGGAGAGCTGTCGCCGCAGGCGACTGAGAGGGTTCCGCTCTCGAACCATTTATCTCCATCGAGGGTTTGGCAGAAGCATAAAGTATACCGGTCGTACCAGAACCCCACCCGTTACAGCCCGTTCTGTACTTTCCAGAAGCCAGCGGGCCTGCCCTATGCGCAAAAAAATTGGCTGGCGAGGATTCGCCAGCCGTGTGAAAAGCTTTTTTCGGTTCCTTTTTTCTCGAAAAAAGGAACGAGAACTCCCGTTCTCCTAAAATGCTTACTGCCGCTCAGCAAAGAGCTTCAGCTCATCCTTATCCGCAAAGGCAGCGCCTGCAAAGCCGGAAGTCTCCAGCTGTGCCAGCTGTTTGCCCAGCTTTTTGGCCTGGGCCAGGACAGTGACCTGGTAATCCTGGCGGAGGGCGGCAGCCTTCTGGAGCACAGCGGGGAAATCGGCTCCCTTGGCGTACAGCAGGGCCAGTTTGGGTTTGGCACCGGGGATCTGGTAGCCCTGCTCCAGCAGGATGCCGCAGACCCGCTCGAAGCCGATGGAGAAACCAACGGCGGGGACCTGCACACCCAGGAACTTGCCCACCATGTGGTCATAGCGTCCGCCGCCAGCTACTGCGCCGCTGAACTGCGGGCAGGTGACCTCGAACACCATGCCGGTGTAGTAGCCCTGGCCGCGCACCAGGCTGGGGCAGTAAGCGACCTGATACTGGTCCTGTGCCAGAGCGGAGGCGGCAGAAAGCACATACTTCAGCTCATCGGCAATGGCGGGGTCGGTGCAGCGGGCAGCCACAGCGTCCAGCGTGACCTCTCCGGCAGCCAAAAAGTCTGCCAAAGCCTGAACTGCCTGGGCGGGGAGCTGTTTTTCGGTCAGCTCAGCCCGCACGCCCTCGGCGCCGATCTTATCCATTTTGTCAAAGGTGATGCAGACCGAGTCCAGGGTGTCCTCAGCAAAGCCCATGCTGGACAGCATCCCCCGCAGGATGCGGCGGTCGTTGATGTTGACGGTGAAGCCGGTAAAGCCGATGTTCAAAAGCGCACGGGCCGTGACATCGATCAGCTCGATCTCGGCATTGGGGCTTTCGTCTCCCAGGATATCGATATCACACTGGACAAACTCCCGCAGGCGGCCCTTCTGGGGGCGCTCGGCCCGGAATACCCGGTCGGTCTGGATGACCTTAAAAGGGGTGGGCAGCTTGTCCCGGTTAGCGGCATAGTAGCGGGACAAAGGCAGGGTCAGGTCGTAGCGCAGACCCATATCAGACAGCTGGGCTGCATCCCCGGAGGCCAAGGCGGCGGTGAGCTTTTCGCCCCGCTTGAGCACCTTGAAGATCAGGTTCAGGTTGTCGCCGCCTTCGGATTTGTCCAGATTCTCCATATCTTCCAGCATGGGGGTGGAGATACGCTCGAACCCGCTGGCGCGGTAGGTGGCTAGGATCTGGCCCTGGATATAGTCCCGCAGGGCCTGTTCGGCGGGCAGCAGATCGCGCATACCCTTGAGTGCTTGGATCTTCATGCGTGTTTTCCTCTCTTTGCAGCTGTGGTAAAGCAGGATGCTTTATAAATATAGTACGTCTCCTATTATAGAAAATTGTACGGGAATGTCAATCAAAAACGGGCACACTAAGGAGGCTGAGCCGGGCGGATCGGTTTTGGTCCGCAGGGCGGCGGCAAAAAAGGAGGGGTATTATGCAAAAAGGTGCAACAGGGCGTGCCTGGGCGATCCTGGCGGCGGGGGCGGCGATCCAGATCTTTACCGGGGTCCCGGCGGCATGGGGGGTGTTCAACCAGCCGGTAACACAGGAGTACGGCCTTAGCGAGGGTGCGGCAGGATGGGTGTTCAGCCTGCTGATTGCGGCGTTTGGGGTAGGGTGTGTCATCGGAGGTTTTTTGCAGGATCGGCACGGCCCCCGCTGTGCGGCCTTGTGGGGCACGGGGCTGCTCTGCGGCGGGATGTTCGGCGCAGCAGCCCTGCCATCCGAAGCGGGCGGGTGGTTTTGGGCAGTGTTCAGCTTGCCGGTGGGCTTAGGCACAGCGTTTTTATACCCGGCGATCCAATCCTGTGCGCAAAAGTGGTTCCAGGACCGCAAGGGGCTTGCGACGGGGGTCATCGGCGGCGCAGTGGGTCTGTCCGGGGCTTTTCTTACCGTTTTTGTCCGGGGGACAGCGGCAGGCATCGGGCCGGTGCAGGGTATCCGGGGGGCGTTCTGGGCGCTGGGCGGTCTGTGCCTTCCGGTCTGTCTGGGGGGAAGCCTGCTGCTGAAAGACCCGCCCCCGTCCGGGAAAAAGCAGCCGGAGACCGGGCTGGATCTTGGGCCGGGGCAGATGCTCCGCACCCGAAATTATTGGCTTTGTGCCGGTGCGGTGTGCTTTTCTACCCCGGCGGTGCTGCTGTTCAGCCCCATTATATTGCAGCTGTGTGCGCAGCGGGGGCTTGCGGAAGGCGATGCTTTGTGGGCGGTGGTGCTGGGCAGCGTGGGCAGCGCCGCCGGACGGCTGCTGATGCCGATGCTCAGCGATAAGCTGGGGCGGCGAATGGTGGACCTTGGGCTGTTTGCGGCCTCTTTTGCACTATCGGGGATCTTTTGGCTGGCCCAGGGATGGTGGGTCGTGGGGGTCTATGCAGGGCTGACCTTCTGCTACTCGGCACTGGCGGCGGTGCTGCCGGCGCTGTCTACGGATCTGTTCGGTCTGCCCCACGCAGGGGTCAATTATGGATTTTTGGCGCTGGGACAAAGTGTGGGCAGCCTTGTGTTCCCCCAGGCGGCCCGGCTGCTGGCGCTGGAGAGCGGACGGCATATCCTGGCACTGGCAGGGGCAGCGGCGGGGTTTGCCTCTATCTGGATGCTGGGGCAGACCGGAGGGGGAAAAAGCGTCCCTTTGTCGAAATTGACAAAAAAGTGACAAAAGAGGCGGCAAAAGCGTGGAAACCGCCGATTGAGGGAAAAAGAGGAAAAAAGGATGGCGATTTTTTGCGTAAAAGCGCTTGCAAAACCGCTGCGTTTTCTCTATAATGAATGTGTGCGTGATAGTATCGGAAAAAGCGCCGGGGCACCGCGCAGCAGATCCTGCCGGTGCAAAAGCGGCAGGGGCGGGCCGAACACTCTGGCCCGCAGGCACGGCGGCTTTCCGGATACCGCAAAGCGTTAATTTGTCAAAAGGAGAGTATGATCATGACCTATTCGCAGCAAGTCCAGAATATGTGCCCGATCACCAAGGGTCCCAAGCATGGTCCCGCACCCATCCCTGAAGAGGGCGCATGGGTCAAGGCTTATGAGATCAAAGATATCAGCGGCTACACCCACGGTGTGGGTTGGTGCGCACCCCAGCAGGGCACCTGCAAGCTGTCCCTGAATATCAAGAACGGCGTCATCGAGGAGGCTCTGGTGGAGACCATCGGCTGCTCCGGCATGACCCATTCCGCTGCTATGGCAGGCGAGATCCTGCCCGGCAAGACCATCCTGGAAGCTCTGAACACCGACCTGGTGTGCGACGCCATCAACGTGGCTATGCGTGAGCTGTTCCTGCAGATCGTCTACGGCCGCAGCCAGACCGCTTTCTCTGAGGACGGTCTGCCCATCGGCGCTGGTCTGGACGACCTGGGCAAGGGTCTGCGCTCCATGACCGGCACCATCTTCTCCACCAAGGAGAAGGGCGTGCGCTACCTGGAGCTGACCGAGGGCTACATCAACAAGCTGGCTGTGGACGAGAACAACGAGGTCATCGGCTACCAGTTCGTCAAGCTGGGCAAGATGATGGAGGACATCCGTCACGGCAAGAGCCCCAACGAGGCATATGAGAACAACGTGGGCACCTACGGCCGCTTCAGCAAAGAGCAGGGCGCGGTCAAGTACATCGACCCGCGTGAGGAATAAGAGAGGAGGCACAACGTATGGCTACTTTTGAATCGATGGATCGCCGCATGCCCAAGATCGAGGCATGCCTGAAGGCCAACGGCCTGGAGTCTCTGGACGCCTGCAACGAGATGCTGCTGGCAAAGGGCATCGACTGCGACAAGATCGTCCGCGGTGTGCAGCCCATCTGCTTTGATAACGCTGTCTGGGCATACATCCTGGGCACTGCCATCGCCGTCAAGCGCGGCCTGGTGGACGCTGCTGAGTGTGCTTCCGCTATCGGCGAGGGCCTGGAGGCTTTCACCATCCCCGGCTCTGTGGCAGAGCAGCGCAACGTGGGCCTGGGCCACGGCAACCTGGGTGCCCGCCTGCTGAGCGAGGACACCACCTGCTTTGCATTCCTGGCTGGCCACGAGTCCTTTGCAGCTGCTGAGGGCGCCATCGGCATCGCCCGCACCGCTAACAAGGTGCGCAAGACCCCGCTGCGCGTTATCCTGAACGGCCTGGGCAAGGACGCTGCCTACATCATCTCCCGCATCAACGGCTTCACCTATGTGCAGACCGAGTATGACATCCCCACCCAGACCCTGACCGTCGTGAAGGAGATCCCCTTCTCCAACGGCGAGCGTGCTGCTGTCAAGTGCTACGGCGCTAACGATGTCATGGAGGGTGTTGCCATCATGAAGAAGGAGGACGTTCAGTGCTCCATCACCGGCAACTCCACCAACCCCGTCCGCTTCCAGCACCTGGTTGCTGGCACCTACAAGAAGTGGGCTAACGAGAACGGCAAGAAGTACTTCTCCGTCGCTTCCGGCGGCGGCACCGGCCGTACCCTGCACCCGGACAACGTGGCAGCCGGCCCCGCCAGCTATGGCCTGACCGACTCTCTGGGCCGCGTGCACGGCGATGCTCAGTTTGCTGGTTCTTCCTCTGTGCCTGCACACGTGGAGATGATGGGTCTGATCGGCATGGGCAACAACCCCATGGTCGGCGCCACCGTCGCATGTGCTGTGGCTGCAGCCCAGGCTAACGCCTGAGTTTGACCGAGGCCTCGTTAGAGGCAGGTCCTAATATCGTTCGGCAAAGGGGGCTGCTTTCCGAATGAGCAGCTCCCTTTTTACGCTGATATAAACCAAGAAGATAGATGAACAATCCCCGCACAGCAGCAGAATGCCGCTGTGCAACTGCAGGAAGGAAAAGACATGAAAGCAAATACCAAGCGCATTGTGGCGCTGGTGGCGCTGGTGGCTGTTGTGCTGCTGGCTCTGCTGGGTTACAATATGATGAAGAAGCCTGCTTCCGCTCCGGCTGAGTCCGGCAGCGCAGGCGTGTCCGGTGAGTTCACCGGCACTGGCAAGGGCATGGGCGATGTGTCCGTGACCCTGACTCTGACCGACGGTGTCATCACCGGCTGCACCGCAGTGGGTGAGGGCGAGACCCAGGGCATCGGCGACGTTGCTCTGAAGCAGCTGTCTGAGGAGATCGCTGCTACCGGCAGCATTGCTGTGGACGGCGTGACCGGTGCTACCATCACCTCCACCGCTGTCAAGGAGGCCGCTGCAGCCGCTCTGACCGCTGCTGGCCTGGACCCGGAGAACTTTAAGGTCGCTGCTGCAAAGCCGGAAGGCGACCAGAATGCTGAGGAGACCGTTCTGGATGCAGACGTTGTGGTCGTGGGCGCCGGCGGCGCAGGCATGACCGCTGCTGTTACCGCTGCCTCTGAGGGCAAGACCGTTGTGATCGTGGAGAGCCAGGCCATGGTTGGCGGCAACTCTGTGCGTGCTACCGGCGGCCTGAACGCTGCCCACACCCCCGCTCAGGACAAGAACGAGTTCGACGAGAGCGCCGGCGTGGAGAAGACCCTGAAGACCGCTGCTGAGAAGTATGCGGACAACGAGACCATTACCGCTCTGGCTGCTACCGTGGCTGAGCAGTGGGCTGCCTACCAGGCTGCTCCGGAAGGCTACTTCGACTCTGAGGAGCTGATGGAGCTGGACACCATGATCGGCGGCAAGGGCGTCAACGATCCCGCTCTGGTGGAGACCCTGTGCGGCAACTCTGCTGAGGCCATCGAGTGGCTGAGCTCTGTGGGCATCGATATGCCCAGCGTTTCCAGCTTTGGCGGCGCATCCGTCAAGCGTATCCATCGTCCCCTGGACGCAGACGGCAAGGTCGTCTCCGTGGGCAGCTACATGATCCCCCTGCTGCAGGAGAACTGCGAGAAGGCAGGCGTTGAGATCCTGCTGAACACCACCGCTACCGAGATCCTGACCGATGACAAGGGTGCTGTTACTGGCATCCTGGCTACCGGCAAGAACGGCGAGGCCGTTACCATCAATGCAAAGGCAGTTGTCCTGGCAAGCGGCGGCTTCGGCGCAAACCTGGATATGGTCGTGGAGTACAAGCCTGAGCTGAAGGGCTTCATGACCACCAACGCTCCTGGCATCCAGGGTCAGGGCATCGAGATGGCTACCGCCATCGGTGCTGAGACCGTGGATATGGACCAGATCCAGATCCACCCCACCGTGGAGGCTAACACTGCTGCTCTGATCACCGAGGGTCTGCGCGGCGACGGCGCTATCCTGGTGAACGCCGAGGGCAAGCGCTTCATCGACGAGGTCGGCACCCGTGACGTGGTGTCTGCTGCAGAGATCGCTCAGACCGGCAGCTACAGCTGGCTGGTGGTGGACCAGGCTATGGCCGACAAGTCCAACGTCATCCAGGGCTACATCAAGAAGGGCTACACCGTGACCGGCCAGACCTACGAGGAGCTGGCAGAGGCCATGGGCGTGGACGCTGCTGCTTTTGCCGAGACCATGGAGCAGTGGAATGGCTGCGTGGCTGCCCAGAAGGATGAGGAGTTTGGCCGTACCAGCTTCGCCAACCCCCTGGACACCGCTCCCTACTACGCCATCAAGGTCACCGCTGGTGTGCACCACACCATGGGCGGCCTGAAGATCAACCCCAACACTGAGGTCCTGAAGGCTGACGGCAGCGTCATCCCCGGCCTGTTTGCAGCAGGCGAGATCACTGGCGGCGTCCACGGTGCAAACCGTCTGGGCGGCAACGCTGTGGCTGACTTCACCGTGTTTGGCCGCATCGCAGGCGAGCAGGCCAGCAAGTACGCTGCATGAGTGACCCAAAACGCCCCGCTCCCCGCTGGGTAAACCTTGTGTTTGCCGCTGGGGTGCTGCTGGCCGCCGCGGTTCTGTTTTGGGTGCTGCGGGGCCAGGGGGAAAAGGGGATGCACGCCGTTGTGGATTTTGGCGACGGCGTTGTGGAGACCCTGCCCCTGGATAAGGATCATGATTATCTGTATGAGGTGGGCCAGTATGTGGTCCATCTCCAGGTCAAGGATGGCGCCATTGCCTTCCTGGACAGCCAGTGCCCGGACCATCGGTGCGAGCAATTCGGCTGGCTGAGCCAGGAGAATGCATGGGCTGCCTGTATGCCCGCAGGGGTCTACCTGACCATACAGAAATAAGCGACCATACCAGCGTCCGAAGTTGTGGAAAGCAGCTTCGGGCGCTGGTTTTTTGTGCAAAAAAATCACAGATGTCAGCGGAGAGGGGAAATGGCAGGCGGCGGGGCGTTTTGCAGAAAGAAGGGCGAGAGGGTTTGCAATCTGCATAAAAAGAGAGTAGAATAAAAATTGCGTCGGCGCTGTGAAAGCTCTGTTAAAAAATTTTGAAAAAGCGTGAAATAATAGGGGAATACTTGTGAAGCGTACCGAAATGCGCTACACTATAAAAGATGCTGGGTCTCAGCGCAAACGGCCCCGGCGATATGGATAGAAATTGCACAGCGGAGCGGCCCCGGCTGGCGCTTTTGGCCGCAGTGCGCAGGCACAGACGAAAACCCCGCAGGGCAGTTGTTTGCCCTGTGAGATTAGGAGGAACGACCAAAACATGAACGAAAACAACAAAAAAGAAGCTCCGGCTTCGCAGCAGGGCCAGGGCGGCGCCTCTGTGTGGGCGGGTAAGATCCGGCCTTTCCTGAAAAAGAACGCAAAATGGCTGATCCCGGCAGCCTGTGTGCTGGCGGCGCTGGTCCTGTTCTGGGCCCTGAAGCGCAGCCCGGAGCAGCAGGTGACCGCAGACCCGGAGTATGTGCAGGATGCGCCCCAGGTGCAGGATGTTTCCAACTCCCTGAGCGGCGTGGGCACCCTGAAACCGGCCCAGACCTATACGGTCACCTCCCTGGTGGACGGCAAGATCCTGGCGGCTGATTTTGAGGAAGGCGATGTGGTGGAGGAGGGCACGGTTCTGTATACAGTGGACAGTGCCGATGCCGCCACCAATGTAGAAAAAGCCCAGATCGCCCTGGAACAGGCCCAGCGCAACTATGAGAAGGTCGTGGACCGGCAGTATGTGCGGGCCGAAGCGTCCGGCACGGTCAGTGTGCTGAAGGTGAAAAAGGGAGACGAGATCACCTCCGGCCAGGAAGTGGCGATCATCCGGGACAGCTCCACCATGCTGCTGAGCCTGCTGTTCCCCGCAGTCGATGCAGCCAATTTCTGGGTCGGACAGGATGCTCTGGTGACCCTGGATGGTACATTTGAGCAGATCCCCGGCCGGGTGCTCTCGGTCACCGGTACCGATGCCCTGGGCACCGGAAATATGCTGACCCGTACCGTGGTGGTGGCAGTGCCCAATGCGGGCGGTCTGACTACGGCACAGGCTGCCACTGCATCGGTGGCGGGCATCCACTCCATTGCCAGCGCAGCTTTTACCTACAACGATGAAAAGACCCTGACTGCATCGGCTGCCGGTACGGTGACCGGTCTGCTGGTCAAGGAGGGCGATGCCGTGGACAAGGATGCCATCCTGATCGAGCTGTCCGGCGATGACCTGACCGAGTCCATCCAGTCTGCTTCCGAGACCCTGCGCAATGCAGAGCTGTCCATGAAGAACATGGAGGACACGATGGCCAATTATACCATCACCTCCCCCATCAAGGGCACCATCGTACAAAAGAACTATAAGCAGGGGGACTCGCTGTCCACCGGCAAGGAAATGTGCATCATCTACGACCTGAGCTATCTGGAAATGGTGATCAGCGTGGACGAGCTGAACATCAGCGCCCTGGAAGTGGGACAGCCGGTGGTGATCACCGCCGATGCGGTGAATGGCCAGAGCTATGAGGGCAAAGTGACCCGTGTGTCGGTGGCAGGCAACACCTCCGGCGGCACCACGACCTATCCGGTGACCATCCGCATCGACCAGACCGAGGGCCTGCGCCCGGGCATGAATGCCAACGCAGAGATCGTTACCGCTAAGTCCAGCCAGACCCTGACGGTGCCCAATGCGGCCATCATCCGGGGCAACTATGTGCTGGTGACCACCGATAGCCCCAGTGCTGCCAATGCAGACGAGTCCATGACTGCGCCGGAGGGGTACGTCTATGTGCCGGTCAAGACCGGCGTCAGCGGCGATGACTATACCGAGATCCTCTCCGGTCTGTGCGCAGAAGATACCATAGCCTACGACCCCACCACGGTCACCACCGATTACTATGATTACTACGGCGATGTGATGATAATGGGAGGCTGACCCATGAGCGCACTGATCGAATTTGACGCAGTATGCAAATACTATCAGATGGGGGATACGACGGTCAAAGCGGCGGATCACATCTCGATGGAGATCCAGCAGGGGGAATTTGTGGCCATCGTGGGCCAGTCTGGCTCGGGCAAATCCACCTGTATGAACATCATCGGCTGCCTGGATGTGCCCACCGACGGGACCTATCGGCTGGACGGCCGGGATGTAGGGCAGATGTCCCGCAACGAGCTGGCCGCCATTCGCAACGAAAAGCTGGGGTTTATCTTCCAGCAGTACAACCTTTTGCCCAAGCTGAACCTTTTGGAAAATGTGGAAGTGCCGCTGATCTATGCCGACGTTCCCCGGGCAGAGCGCCATGCCCTTGCCAAGGCTGCGCTGGAGCGGGTGGGCCTGGGCAACAAGTTAAAAAACAAGCCCAGCCAGCTTTCCGGCGGGCAGCAACAGCGGGTATCCATCGCACGGGCACTGGTGCGCAATCCGCCGTTGATCCTGGCGGACGAGCCTACCGGCGCATTGGACAGCCACACCGGCCGGGAAGTCATTGGGATGCTGCAGCAGCTGCACCAGCAGGGCCACACCGTGGTGCTGATCACCCATGACAACTCCATTGCGGTGCAGGCAGAGCGGATCATCCGGCTGGAGGATGGACGGGTCGTCTACGACGGAGACTCCCACTCTCCGGATGCAGTGGTGCAGTCCACCTTTCAGCTGCCACAGGAGGAGAGAGAATGATCCTGGAGACCTTTCGCCAGGCGCTGCAAAACGTCTGGAGCAATAAACTGCGTACTTTTTTGACCATGCTGGGCATCATCATCGGCGTGATGGCGGTCATCGTGATCGTGGGCCTGGGTAATGGCATGATGGACAAGATGAAGGAGAGCTTTGCAGAGCTGGGCACCAATACCATCACGGTCAGCGTCTGGAGCCAGGGCGCCCGCTCGGTATCGGTGGACGAGATGTATAAGATCGTGGACAAACACCCGGATCTGCTGGAAAACACCTCGCCCCAGGTCAACTTCAACGGCACGGTGCGGGTAGGTACCAAGGACTACCGCCAGACCAATGTGATGGGCGTCAACGAGGAGTACAGCCGGTTCAAGAGCTATACCATCGCCCAGGGCCGCGGCCTGCAATATATGGACATCAAAGACAATAAACAGGTCTGCGTGATTGGTGCGTATCTGAACCGGGTGGCCTATGGCGGCAACGCAGTAGGGCAGACCCTGAAGATCGGCGCCAACAAGTTCCGTATCGTGGGCGTGCTGGATGCCAAGGTGAGCGATTTGAACGGCCAGATGGGCAGTGGTGACGATGTGGTGCTGCTGCCGTATTCCACGGTCCTGCGCTTGTCCCAGCAGAGCACGGTGAGCCAGTATCTTGTCATCATGAAGGACGAGAACCAGGCAGCCCAGTGCAAGGCAGTGCTGGACAACGCTCTGATGGATATCTTCAAAAGCGACGACTCCTTCTATGTGTACAGCATGATCGAATGGCTGGAGCAGCAGAAGGCGCTGATCAATATGGTGGTCATCATCCTGACTGCGATCGCCAGCATATCGCTGCTGGTGGGCGGTATCGGCATTATGAACATCATGCTGGTGTCGGTCACAGAGCGCACCCGGGAGATCGGCATCCGCAAGGCAATGGGCGCAAAGGAGCGGGTGATCCTGGCGCAGTTTGTTACCGAGGCCGCCACCACCTCTGCACTGGGCGGCGTACTGGGCATCGTGCTGGGGTATATGATCTCCGGCGTTGCCAACCAGGTGCTGCCTATGTTCCTGGACGGCGAGAGCATCGCCGTGGCTCCCTCGGTGGATGCTGCTTTGGTGGCCTTTGCCATCTCGGTGGGCATCGGCATCCTATTTGGATATCTGCCGGCCCGGCGTGCCGCCCGGCTCAACCCCATTGAGGCGCTGCGTTACGACTGATGCGCTGCCCCCCCTCCGACTAACACCTTCCAAAGTGAGGAACCTACGATGAAAAAACGTATTCTTGCCTTTTTGCTGGCTGTCAGCATTGCGGTCTCAATGCTGGCCATGCCGGCCGCAGCGGTGCAGAACAACACAGCTGTACAGATGGCGCTGACCCTGGGCGCAATGGACAACGCCCAGACCACGCAGCTGAATGCACCGGTCACCCGCGGGGCGTTTGCCCGGATGCTGACGGCATTTTCCAACTACCGTGACAGTGTGAGCGCCCAGGGAACGGTAGGCACCCTGTTTGCCGATGTGCCCAGCGACTCGGCCAATGCGCCCTATGTGCGCATTGCGGTGCAGAACGGCTGGATGAACGGCTATACCGACGGCTCGTTCCGGCCGGATAATGCGGTGACCCTGGAAGAAGCATGCACGGCGGTGCTGAAGCTGCTGGGCTACAAGATGACCGAGCTGAGTGGCGCTTTCCCGCAGGCACAGCTGAACAAGGCATCCCAGCTGGGGCTGCGCACCAACCTGAACTGCGGCCAGGGCCAGCCCATGAACTACCAGGATTGCTCGGTGCTGCTGTACAATGCACTGACCGCCAACACCTCCGGCGGCGGCAGCTACGGCGCTTCGCTGGGCTTTACGGTCACAGATGGCCAGGTGGACCCCTCCTCTGTGATGATGGCCAGCCTGAAAGGTCCCTTTATCGCTGCCGAGGGTGCGGTGCTGCCCTTTGAGCCGCTGACCGTTTACCGCAACGATAAGGCATCCTCTTCGGCACAGCTTGACCCCTACGATGTGTATTATTACAGCGAGAGTTTACAGTCTGTGTGGATCTACACCCGCCGTGCTGCGGGCCGGATCACGGCAGTATCTCCTTCGGCCAGCGCACCGACCTCGGTGACGGTGGCGGGTGTGCCTTACCAGATCGGCAGCGCAGACGTGGCTGCGCAGATCTCCTCTCTGAACGGCGGCGGCGTAGGCGAAGTGGTCACTCTGCTGCTGGGTATGAACAACGTGGCTGCAGGCATCGTGACCGGTGCCGCCGCCGATGATGTGTACTATGGCGTCGTCAGCTCAGCCAGCCGCTCTCTGGTGGAGGAGAACGGCGCAGATGTGCTGCAGACGGTCTCAGTGGTGTGCACCGATGGCATCACCCGCAGCGTCCGGGTGGATAAAAGCATGAACTTCCCCAAAAGCTGGCTGGTAGAAGTGCGGGTGACCCCGGAAGGGGAGACCGTGACCGGCATTGCCAATAAGTCCCTCAGCGGAAAGTTTGACCTGGAAAATTCGATGCTGGGTTCCACCCCTCTTGCAGATGATGTGGAGATCCTGGACACAACGACAGGAGGTGCGGCTGGGACGGTTCGTCCCAGCCGCCTATCGGGGGTAAACCTGAACGGACTGGATGTCCGCTACTATACCCTGAACGAAAAAGGCCAGATCGACCGGCTGATCCTGAACGATGTTACCGGTGACCTGTGGAAGTACGGCGTGCTGAATGATATCCAGACCGTGGCAGGAAACTGGAGCCAGATCTCTGCACTGGTGGATGCTCTGGTCAACAACAAAGCCCCGGAAAAGGACGAGACCCCCTTGGGAGACCAGGTGGCTGGTGTGCTGGTGCCCACCACCAGCGAGATCCTGTGGGGTGTGGTCAACGGCACCCTGGCGGATACGCTGTGGGAAAAACTGACCACCAACACCGGTCCGCTGCTCAGCATCGGCATCCGTCAGCTGGCGCAGCTTACCGGCACCCCCTTCAGCACGCTGCTGGACTTTATGGGCCAGGGCGCCTATTACATCTGCTATGTCAACGGCCAGCCGGCGGCCTACAGCACCTCCATCAAATATCCGGTCATTGCCGGTGGTGTAGCGGTCAGCCAGGAATCCAACGGCAGTGTGGCCAACATGGCGCAGCTGATGCCCCTGAAGATCGACAAGATCGGCGCTGCCACAGTGCAGAGCGGCAGCAAGCGGGTGGAGCTGGCAGATATGCCCCAGGTGTATCTGTGGTACAAGGGCCAGTATTACCCCACCAAGCTTTCTGCGGTGAACAGCGAGGACTACACCCTGACCGGCTGGTATGATAACTTTGGCGCAGCCGCCGGCAAAAAGGTGCGGATCATCATCGCCGTCAAGAAGGATTGATCCGGGACAGTTACGCACTGCCTGGGCGGGCCGTGCGAAGCCTGCGGCAGCTGCTGTACCCCCGGCGGTGCCCCTTTTGCGACCGGGTGCTGGGCAGTATGCCGGAGTGTGCTGACTGCGCCCCGGAGCGGGAGGCGCTGCGCCGTACAAGTGCCCGGTTGGACAAGGGACAGCATTACCTGGGACGGCTGGCCGGTGCAGCAGCGCCGTTTCGATACGAGGGATGCGTGCGCCGCGGGATATTGCACGCCAAATATGCCGCCGCACCTTGGGTTGCGGAGGAAATGGGCGTGTGGATGGCGCAGCTGCTGTTTGGCGCACAGGTGCGCATGAGGTGGTCTGTGCCGGAGCCGCAGCCTGCAGAGGGCTTTGCGCTGGAGTATGACTGCATCGTCCCGGTGCCGCCTTCCAGCCGGGCAAGAGGGTACAATGTGCCGGAGCGAATGGCCTGGCCGCTGGCCCACTGTTTGCAGCTCCCGCTGGAGAGTGGTGCGCTGTACCGTGCGCGCCGGGGCCGCCGTCAGGCGGGGCTGCCTTTGGAAGAACGGTTCGCCAACGTGGCAGGAGCCTTCCGGGTCAGGGACCCGGAAAGGATCGAGGGCAGGCGGGTGCTGCTGGTGGATGACGTGATCACCACCGGTTCCACCGCCGCGGCCTGTGCCCAGGCGTTGCTGGACGCAGGGGCACACAGTGTGTTTGCGGTGGCAATGGCAACGGTGGAGTGGCCTGCCCGCCCGGACCCTGCTCTGCCGTGGGACGAAAATGACGAAGAAGCGTGAAATAAGTCTTTTTTGAAAAAAGACGCAAAAAATGCTTGACAAAACTGCGGATATCGGGTATACTAATTGAGCTGTGAGCGATACGCAAACAGTTATCCGGGTGTAGCGCAGTTTTGGTAGCGCGCTTGAATGGGGTTCAAGAGGCCGTGA
>Skinner_p2__coassemble_144_pt1 | contig 161512 bp, 179 predicted proteins | sample Skinner_p2__metabat2_high_PE_022 | metagenome-assembled genome bin Skinner_p2 | reverse complement strand
TCCGCCGGGATCGTGATGTCCTTGATCTGCACGGCCCCGCTGGCGGCCGCCTGCAATGCCTTGCGGATTGCGGCCTCATGAGCATTAGGGTCGGCGTCATGTTTTTCAAGCAGCTTTTTGAACGCTTGAATTTGAGGATCGACAGTAATGGATATATTGGCTTTGTTGGAAATAGCCAAAAGAACGGCAATTTGAAATTCATAATCAGGGCTAATTCCGTTTGCCGGTATTTCAATTCCACGCTCATCCTGCATCAAAAAGAGAAGCGTTTCAGCGCCGTCGTTGAGACGCCCAAAAACACCAATTTGGTGCATGATATAGGTTTCATCTGTTCCGCCGGTCCAGATGTTGATTCTCCGACATTTTTCTCCCTTTTTGTCCACGGTATCGATAGACAGCAAGGTCAGATTATGATTTGTGCCACTAACACTTGTTTCAGCGGACAAATCGGAATCAACGCTGCCTGTGCCGCTCACCGCTCTGGTTATTACCAGAGCTCCTCCCGATATGGACTCGGACAGCATCGCTGTACCAGCGCTGGTATATGCAGCTTTTTCCCAGCTCATGATATTTTTCCTCCTATCTTAATGGTAATAGTTTCGTAGGAATGAGCAAAATGTCCCGTCACAAGGGTTTGAGCGTTTATGGACTGCGGACCAATAACACCAGGCACCTCCACTGTGGTGGCCATTAACGTACGGCTGACGGTTCCGGATGCGCACCCGATGGCTTTGATTGCAAGAGGTTCGATAATCCCGGGAAGCTGTACTGTATAAGACATTGCAGCCGTGTAAGGAACAGCTGCAATGTAACACTCAGTTGGAGGTATTTCCGTGAAGTAGATGATGCTGTCCAAGTGTGACCTGAGGTTCTTGTAGCTTATGATTTTTTGCAAAACCTGCCGATGCTTGGTCTCATTGATTGCAGCAAAATCAACCGTGATACGGAGTTTGAAGTGATATGGAGCGCCATTATACTCGAACCACTCCATCACTTTCGGATTCGGGTAAATCGCAGAAATGGCTCTTTCCACGGCCGCTTTTGTTCCACGGTGCCGGTGAACGTAAAAGCTGTCCTTGATGGTCTTTCTTTTTTCTTCGAGGGTGTAGGATCTGTCGTACCAATCCACTGCAAAATCCCGGGCCAGAATATCGAGCAACCCTTCGGGCAGTTCGTCGATGCGGGTATAAATCCGCAGGGAGTCGATTTCATCCTTCCGAGATTCCATCACCTTGGCTATGGCCTGTCCCAGAGCCACCGTCTTAGGGTCTTTTTGGAGCGCAATCGGAAACTGCTGCATCATGTTGTCAGCAGTCAGGGCGTGGTTACTCATCCTCATACCCTCCGCTCTTTATCGTCACCGTGCCCAACTTTGCCACTTGCGGAACCTTGTCGTTGCGATCAAGGGATGGCGCACCGTCTTCCAGCGGAGTAAAGGCGGGCTTTTTGAGGTCTACACGTTTGATTCCGGCCGAAAGAAGCAGATACCGCAGCCTGTCAGGGTTGATGTCCCTGCCCATCTTGCCGGACTGCCAGCGGATGTACCGCTGCACAGCCTCATTCACGCCGGACTGAGCTTCACTTGCGGAAATGCTTCCGTCCCGGGTCAGGTAATAGGTCAGGTCGATATCATAGGGCACTTCTTCTGGGTCTCCGGAGATCACATAGTCCGTCAGCGGCCGGATTTCATCCGGTGAGCAGGCTGCAACCATGGCACGCTTGGTTTCCTCGCCAGCCACGCTGCCGTCATTCATGACGGCGTACAGGCAAACAGTGCCGGGGCTGGGCGAGTTGGCAACGACATCTGCGATTTCCGTGGATACCCTCTTTGCAAAGTATTTGTAAGCACCGATTGGGCCAGCATCAGACCATGCGCTCTGGCTGTCACGCATCAGCTCATAAAATTCCTCGTCGTCCGGGGCATCAGAACCGTTTGCGCTGACCGTGATATTGGAGCAGCCAGAATAGTAGTCGTAGATGTCAACAGCGGTGTGGATGTCACCCACAGCGTAATCATTGCCAGCCGTACCCACAGTCTGGCAGGTCACCTGAACATCCGTGTATGTTGCGCCGATTGGAACGTGCTCGTCTGCGGAGGTTTCCCAGTACAGGGCTGCATTGTCGTCCGTGACACGGGTGCCGGCCGGAATCAGCACCGCCGTCTGGCGGGGTTCGCTGATATAAAAGCGCATGGTGCAGGTCGCTGCCGTAGGCTTGGGACGCTCCTGCAAGTAGAACAGCTCGGCCAGGCCATCTAGATACTCGCCCTCTGCGCTGCTGGGTAAGTTTTGGCTGCCTGTCCAGTTGTTCTGGGCACGCTCGTACATGATGGCATCCTCGACCCACGAAATGAAAAGCCGTTCCGGACTGCCGGGCATCACAGTTTTGCCAAAGAACTGCTCATACCCTGTGACAAGCAGCCTATCCAGCTCATCCATGTCCGTGGACACGAACTCGTAAGTTTTACGCACTGATGCTCACCTCCACGACGGGCAGCATCCGCCCGGGAGTGTCAGGGGCTTCCTTGAAGGTAGTCCCCATGTAGGTGGCACGAGGTTCAAATCGCTCGATGGCCTCCTTGATGGCAGCGCAGAGCATAGGCTGCGCCACGTTTTCCGGCCGGTCGAGAATGTTCGCAATATCAATGCCAAATTCCCGATAGCAAGGCACCGTGCCTTTCGGTGTGGACAGGATGACGGCGATGTTCTGCAGAACGCTGGCCACGGTATCCTGCTCGCCGAGGGAAATGGCGGTCAGGTCATTTGCCGACACCAAGTAGTTGCTCACAAAAATCACCTCATTCTCTCTGGTATTCCAACAAAGAAACGCTTGCGGTAATCCATGTCGGCGTACCGAAAGCGTCTGTGTGTAGGGTCTTAAATTTTGCAGATTTGATAACCCACCGATAGCTGCCGTAGACCACATTGCCGAGTACGAACGGAAGCGTAGTCCCGTTGAGGACACATTCTTTCAGCCGTTCCCGCTCCTTGGTGGGATTTACGCCGAGGTATGCGGCCAACTCAATGTCAAACGTGATGGTTTGAGCATCGGTGCCAGTCAACTCGGTCAGGGCCGGGCCTCTGGCGCGCTGGTGGGTCGTGTATCTGGCCGACACATTCTGCACCATGTTCTTGATGGTCTCGACATGACTATCAAACACGGAAAAGCTGATGTCTCCGAGGCAACCAACGATCACGGGTAAATCCCTCCCAGAACAAAACCATCAGCATTGAAGCACGGGAGGTACAGGCAGACCACCGTATCATCAACGGCCGGCAACCACCACACCACATGAGACTTGTGCTGATGGTCGGTGGAGTTGTCCGCTCCGATAACCTTTTCCTCTTCATCCCAAATCTGGCGGGAGCCATCCATGGTCTTTTTGATTTCAAGGTTGTAGGGGCTGGGGTGGATATACTGGTGATTATGCTCACCGGCTGACTCCGTATAGACAATGGCTTTGTAGTGCTGCATCACCGGGAGCCAGCCGGACGTGATGCCGGTGTCCTCAAACTTACAACGGACAAGGCGCTTTTCTTTGTTCACATCGGTGACTTTACCGAGGCGAACATCAACAGCAGTGTTCATCAGTACCCTCCTAAAACATGACGGCCGGAAACCTGCGTGGTGTACCCGCCAGAGCCAGTCACGGTATGTTTGGCCTGCTTCACGATGTACTTTCCATCCCACGGCCCGAAGTCCTTAGCCTCAAACGTCAGAGCGGCCACCTTGCCCGGATCACCGGAATAGGTAAAGCCCACCTGACGCTCAAACTTGTTGTGCAGTCGGAGCTTTTTGGCAGCCAGTTCTTTGGCCTCGGCCTTGCTCGTGACCGGGGCATAAACTTCCAGCTGCTGGTTGGTTTTGCTCTTGGCATCGTAGTCCTTGACGTAGGCGATACCCTCAAGGGGCTTGCCGTTCGGCCCAACATAGGACACCCGGCAGGACGCATACTGCGTTCCGGCCTGGCCGAGCGTGTGGCTCCACTTGATATAGCTTTTGTCGTCCTTGGTGACAGTCCATGCAGAATCTTTTCCCTCGTATTCCTTCTGGTCGAAGATGACGATTTTGCCGTCTGTACATTTCAGTGACAGGCCGGCATCATGGCATAGCTGCGACAGGAAGTCGATGTCAGAGCAGCGGTACTGCTCCACACGCTTATACTCCGGGTCTTGCTTTGCAAGAAACTGGGATTGCATACCGTTCTTCTTCGCCATTTCATTGGCGATGCCGGATAACTTGTACTTTTCCCAACCCTTGCTCTGCTTGGTCTGCCGGATCTGGCTGGTATAGGGCAGCCCCGTGGCCTTTATGGTGATGATGTCGGGCGGGCCGGATGCGTTTATGCTGTCAAACTCAAACTCCCCGCAGTCCAGCGCCTCATCCTTCCCGTCAGAGTGCCAGTTACAGGCCGTGATGGTAGCCCGGATTTTCAGGCCGCCTTCACCGCTGCCGGAAGAACTGCTGCCAGATTTACCGGAGATCTCGCTGGCATCGACCCAGCCATAGACCCGGGACGTTCCGTCCGTGTGAATAACATGGTACGGGTGCAGCGCACCCTGTTTGATGATGGTGATCTTGGCCGGGCCAGCCTTTGGTGTTCCGTTTGCCTTTTTGTCGGTAGATGCCTTGTAATGCGGACCACCGAGAAACTGCACCACGTCACCAACCTTGTAGCCATCAGAAGATGCGGCCGACACATCGCCGTCCAGCATCTTCTGGAGCCAGTCGGTCATCCAAACGCCCTCCCGGTCTTGGAGTTTGATCTGCAGGTCGTCACTGGCATCTTCCTCATTATCGGTAAATGTCAGCGACAGCAGGTAGGGCTTGATGCTGCTGGTGATGTCCACACCGTCAAACTCCACCGTACACTCGGCATGGCGGGCGGTATTTTCGTCGCTCATGTGACCACCTTCTTCCACGGGGGCAAGGTGGAGCTGGTTTGTGTCTCGGTATCCGGGAGCGTCAGAACGATTCCGGCCGGGAACACAAAATAGCCCAAGTGCTGCAGATTAGCAGCCATCAGGTTGGGAGCATAGGCGCAACTGCCGAGCTGTTTATAGGCCACGCTGTCCCAGCGGTCGCCTTGCACAGTCGTATAGGTTTTACTCATGCATACCTCCCTCTGAAATCATCGTCCTCTGCATCTTTCACGATTTCGAGGACAAGTTCTCTCAGGCTATCATTCTGGGCATTTAGGACGTTTTGCAGCTCGGCAGTATCAGATATACCTGAGATATTGTAAACCGGCGAGAGCGATATAGGAACCATGCTGCGTGCTGAGGAGGAGCCGCTGCTCTCTGGCAGCTCAGCGCTCATGGGGGTAACGCTTGCACTCTCCATCTCCCGTCTGGTTTCCGAGGCCGTCAGAACAGATTCCCCGCCGTTGAAGTAGACCAGCTCCGGGCCATGCTCACCAACGAGGGCAAAGCCGGGGGCCGCATCTTCCGTACCAACAGCATATCCGGGGATTCCGTGGTTGACATTGTAGCGCTCGTTGGAGCCTGCCAGCGCAGTAGAGGCCGCCGAGGCGATTTGGGCATAGGCTTCCTGCACACGGGGCATCATGTTGGATGCGCCATCGATGAAGCCCTGAATCGTCGCCTTGGCGCTTTCCGTGGCCTCGTCGCTCATGTCCATTTCCGATACGGTATCGGCTACGGTCTGGGCGATTTCGTCCATAGAATTGCTCATGCCGGTCTTGAGGTCGGCGATAGATTCGCTGGTGGTATCCTGCGCTTCTTTCAGCGCAGCGTAGTTCTCAACCATTTTGGCGAGGTCAGCGTCCGAGGCCGAGGCCATACCGGCAATCGCATTGACGGATTCCTTGCTGCCATCCGCAAAACTGGCGATAACCTCACTCAGACCGTCGATGTCAGCCGCCCGTTCGTTCAGCTTTTCGAGGTTCTGGTTGTAGTTGTCCCAGTAGGTGATCTGGCTTTGCAGTGCATTGTTGATGAATGTAGCGGAGGTCGAAACGACCTTTTCTGCAGAATCCCACAACGCATACTGGCCGCTGATGCTGCCGTAGGCTTCATCATAGGCATCCTTGTAGGCTGCAATGATGTCCTGAATCCGAAGCTCTGCATCAGAGATAGCATTCGCCACATTCTGTTGCTGCGCTGCAACATCGTTTGCGCTGTTGGCGGCATCCTGCTGCGCTGCGTTCAGGGAATCGACTGCATCCTTGGCTTCCTGATACTCGGCCTCAGCTGCATCGATGGCCTCCTGATCCTGCTCTACGGCCTCGGTGTAGTTTTCGACTTCACGCCGGGCAGTGGCGAGGTCTTCCGAGTAGCCCATGTACTCGGTGCGCAACTGCTGCACATCCTCGCTCATGGTGCGCCACGGAAGATCCTGAACAGTACCATAGGTCTGTTTAAACTGCTCGTCCGTCATGCCAAGGGTGGCGAGCAGCTTATCATAAGCAGTAACCATCCCAGCATTGGACTTTTCTACCTTGGCCTGTGCGGTAGCAAGTTTGGTCTCGTTTTCCGCACTTTCGACCAGCACATTGTTGTACTGCTCGTATAATCCGTTCAGGTATTCCTGTCGGGCTTGCGCCTTTGCATCGGCCACATAAGCGTCTGTATGCTGGCGCAGGGCTTCAGTGCCGCCCTTGATGGAATCCGTTTCAAGGTCAATGTCGTCAGCCAGACTGGGCACCAGAGCGGACAGGCGAGCAAGGGTATCGTGATACTCGGCGTTCCCGGCTGTGTTGCCGTTTGTTGCGGCTTCGATGGCCTCCAACTTGCTGATGTACTGGTCTGCAACACTGGCGGTAGCTTCCATGTTGGAGAGCGTGGCATCGTAGTTGTTGCCGGCTTCCTCCATGCTGTCGCCCATCTCTCGCGCCGCGCTAGTCAATTCCTTAACAGAAGGAACGGCATCGTCAGACGATGTGGCGAGTGCGGTAACGAGAGTGACCGTTCCAGCAATTGCCACAGATGCAAGCGTCAGCGGTCCAGCAAGGCCAGCCAGCGAGCCGGTGAACAACGTTGCCGCTGCATGAGCCAGCTTGATGCCGGCAGAAACAGCGGTCAGCGTTCCAATCAGGCCGCCCAATGTGACCGTTCCGGCGGCGATGCCCTTGACCACGCCTGGGTTTTCCTCGACAAAGCCCTGCATCCAGCCCAGAACCTGCGCGCCAACATCGTACAGGACGGACATGGTGGGAGTCAAATCCTCGCCGATGGCGATTTTCAGGCCGTCAGCGGCGGACTGCATCAGAACCAGCCTGCCGTTCATGTTGTCGAGCATGGTGCCCGCCATCTTGTCGGCAGACCCGGCGCAGTTGTTCAGGGCTGCGGTGTAATCCGCAAAGGACTGCCCACCCTCGGCGGCGGCCTCGCTGCATCCGGCCATGATGGTTTGCAGCTTGGAATACTGGTTTGTGCCAGCGATGGTCTTGGCAAGGTTGGCCTGTTCTTGGTCGGTCAGGGTATCCCAGATACCGGCCATGCCTGTGAGTATGCTGGACAGGCTCTGCATATTGCCGTGTGCGTCATAGATCTGCACACCGTATGCTGCAAGGATGTCCCCGCACTTCTTCGTGTTGGTGGCAAGGCGAGTGAAGATGGCGTTCAGGGCTGTGCCAGCCTCGCCTCCCTTGACACCAGCGTTGGCCATGGCGGCCAGCACGGCAGTAGTTTCCTCGACCGAGTAGCCGAGGGAGGTGGCAGTGGATGCGCACGCCTTGTATGCCTCGCCCAGCTGGATCACGTCCGTGTTGGAGTGAGCCATGGCGTAGGCCATCACATCGACAAAGTGCGTGGTGTCAGAGGCTTTCAGGCCAAAGGCGGTCAGATAGTCGGTGACAATATCAGACGCCTGTGCCAAGTCCATATTGGCGGCAGCAGCCAGATTCAGCACCGGGCTGATGCCCTCCAGCATAGACTGGGTGTTCCAGCCCGCCAGAGCCATGTAAGACAAAGCGTCCGCAGATTCACCGGCGGTGAACTTGGTGGTTGCGCCCATCTCCTTGGCCTTGTCAGACAGGGCGTCCAGTTCATCGCCGGCTGCGCCGGACAGGGCTTCGACGTTGCTCATGGATGCTTCAAAATCACCCGCGGTGTTGATGCAGTCCATGTATGCGTCTTTGATTTCGCCGAGGGCTTTTGCGATGCCGGCCGTGGCAAGCAAGGATTCAACGGCATCAATGGCTTCGACAGATTTCTCACCGAAGCCCTTTGCGCCATCTCCGGCCTCGTCCATGGTCTTTTTGAGGTCAACCTGCTGGTCTTTCAGCTTGTCAACCTCGGTTTCCAGCCGAGTGGTTTCTGCCGTCAGCTGCGTGGTGTCCACGCCAGCCTCGTGCAGAGCGTTCCCGGTGGCAGCTAAACGCTGCTCATAAGTGTTCAGGGAGGCCGCAGTCTTGTCGATCTGTGCTTGTTTGGAAAGCAGCTTGTTTTCCAACGCAGAGGAATAACCCTCGGTCTCCTGAATCTCTTTCTGGATGTTGTCGTACTGTTGCTGCAAAACAGAAAGCCGCTGACGGGTTGCGTCAACGGCCTGCTGCTGCTTCTGGTACGCCGAAATGTCGGATTGTACTTTGTTCAACTGCTGAATCTTTCCCTGCGTTTCCACAAGGGCAGACTGAGCAGCCTTGAATGTACTGGAAAAGCTGCTGTTCTGTTTGGCGGACAGGTTGAACAGCAGCTCCCACTCTTTACGAGCCACTACTTACCGTCCTTTCTCGCTCTCTGACGCTCGGCAATGAGATCGTTGCTGCTGCGGATCCATTGCCGGAACTGATACAGGGGCATTTCCAGCCAGTAGGGCGCAGGCGTACAGTTGACCTGTGCCATTGCAAGCACCTGTCGCCGCAGCCACACGCCGCCATCACCGGTTACAAGTCCGACCTCAGCAAAAAATTTCTAGCTTTGGTGCGGATGGTGTTGTAGTCCCGGATGCTCATAGCACCAATGACATCAACACCGATAGGCTCAGTACACGCCCGGCAGGCCATGCGGATAAGGTAGCCCGCACTCATCGAGGGGATGATAACCGGCTGATTCAGAGCCGTAAGCTCTGCCTCGATGGCGAGGGAGTCATTGCCGGTCAGCTTGCCCCAGTCGAACGTGAGGGATTCGTAGTGCTTACCCTCGTAGTCAAGGGGCTTCTGGAGCTTGTGGGTGTAGGTATACGGGTCAGCAGCGGCAGCAGCCTTTGCAGCGGCAGCCTGAGCTGCATCAAATTCTTTCGGGTCAATGATGGCGTTCATGCTGGATAGCTCCTTTCACGCTCAAAAAATAGGCCGGGACTGCAAAATGCAGCTCCGGCGAAACGGTATATGCGGATTACTTGCCCAGGGCCGCACGGACACCGGCCAGATAATCCACACCGTTGATGTAGCAGATGAAGTTGAGGGGGTCCAGTTCACGCACCTTCTTACCGTTGATGTACGTTGCCCAGTAGCGGACAGCGTATTCACCGGAGCCAGAGGCGGGCGTTGCAGGCGCAATGGTGCCGCCCTTGGTCGATTTGGGCACGACCACGAAAATATGCTTTTCCTTCCGTGCCTCGACCGTGCCCGCAACAGGATCCTCATACTGGTTCGCCACACGCAGGTCAATGCTGTGGCGGCGCAGCTCCGACAACTGGACGGACTGCGGCGTGGTGGTGCGGAATTCCAGACCAAGGGTCATAGCCTCCAAATGGCCCAGAATGACCGCTTCGACGTTACCACCGACACCAGCGCCCGAAATGCTCTGCGTCAGAAAGGTAACGTCCGGCAGGGTAACTTTCGACATACCCAGATACTCCACGCTGTCCTCATAGACCGCGAAGTTGATAACGCTCTGATCGATTGCCATTGTAGTGCCTCCTTTTTAGGACTGGAGTGCGCTGGTCACATAGTCAGCGTCATATTCCAGCACAAAATCAATCTCCTGCGCCGGAGAGGGCGGGGTCATGTAGACGTGCAGCTTGATTTTGCCCGCCATCAGGCTGGTCAGCGGGTTCTCGTTTTCCAGCATTTCCACACGGGCACCCAGCAGATAGCCTGCGCCCACCAGACCGTTCAGCCAGATGTTGGCGCTATCCAGAATAGTGTCGATCAGGCGACGGTTCATCGGCTTGTCCAGCTTAGACCAGAAAGTCTTGATGAGTGTGTTGGAAACATAGTCGAACATCCGGCTTAGGGGGATGAAGTAGTCCTTCACATCAGTGGACTTGGGGTAGCAGCCAGTGTGGTTGCCCCATGCGGTCCAGCTGCCCATGAAGTTCAGGAACGTGCAGATGCCGGCAGCATCGACCACGTTTGCCTGATTGTAGGTCAGGTTGATGGCTGCACCGTCATCATCGCACAGACCGTCGATGTGGACGGTCTTGTTGGAGGGGCTCTCGTAAGGGATGCCGCCATTGTTGGTGTCGGTCTCCGCAAGGCAGCCTGCCATGAGGGTGGAGCCGTGGAACTTCAGATCGCTCAGAGTGCCGTTAGGCCAGCACAGAATGGACTTCTGGTCGTAAGTGCCAGCGTTCTTGGCCTGCACTGCGGCAGTATAGGTCTTTGCGGAAATATCCACCAGAGCCTTGCCAGAGAACATACCGTTGATGGAGCCCGCCTTTGCAGCCAGCGCAGTAGCAACGGTAGCCTCCTTGGAGAAGCCGGGTGCCATAAGCAAGTCAGGCACAATGCCGAACATCGTCAGGCAAGCCTCGACCTGCTCTACGGCAGCTGCCACAGCCTCTGCCTCGGCGTTTTCTGCGAGCGGCAGGAAAATGACCGGCTGGCAGGCGCACAGCTTGAAGTGGTAGTACATCACCTCACAGACGGTGTACTTGGCCCAGTCGTCGTCATAACCCAGCTGCTCCTTTGCCTCATCATAGCTGGTGCAGAGCACCGGGAGGCCAGCGGTCGCAGCGGTACCGGTCGCTTTGGACAGCGGTGCGGTGCCGATGACAAAGGGGATGCCGCAGGTTGCGGTGTTCGGTGTCGCCACGGCGGTATCGGCGCGGCTGACGTTAATACCATGATCTGCCATAGTATGTAATCCTCCTTACTTGGATTTGGCGAGCATCCGGGCATACGCAAGGATGGCCTCGCCGCGTGCTTTTGCCTTTTCAGGCGTAGTGTTCAGTTCGGCCACATCAATGATGAAGTCGGCCACGCCGGGATATTTCTCGGTGGCAATCTTCACATCATCACGCTCTACGGCCTCCGCAGCAGCGCAGGGGTAAATCGTGTTTTTCTGGATGTAGCCCAGAATGGACGGGCCGACGTAAATAGAAACGCCGGGCTTGCTCTGTGCAGGCTCGGCGCTCACGGCGTTTTCGGCGTTCTGTTCCGCCGCGGTCTTTTTCACCGCCATAATTCAATGTCCTCCGTTTGCTGCACGGTCGGCAGCTTCCAGTAGGTGATTATTTCTCCGGCATAGTAGGGCTTCAATTCCTCGTCATAAGGAATGCTTTCCAACTTGTGGTCGGGGGAAATGTCGAGAGTAAACTGATACCGGGGCTTTCCATCCGCTCCGACACCGCCCACCTTGCGAACTTTGAGCAATTCCACACGAAACCGCTCCATCATGTTCAGGAGCGCAAGGTCGCCCTCCTGTTCGTCCGGGTTGTAGCAGCAGAAAATAGATCGCACAGACACGACCGTGCGCTCCTCGTTGCCAGGCTGCTGCTCCGTTGCCAGCGGAATGACCCGGTGGATGATGTACGGAGCTTTCTTCTTGGCTGAGCGGCTGTCAGGCAACCGCATCAGGTAAACTTCCGGGGCACGGTAGGCCTGTTCGGTATCGCCTTGCTGCATAGCCACCGGAAGAATCATGTCGGACATGATTTTCTCGGTGAATGCTTTCAGCTGTTCAAGCAAAATCACACTGGTCATATCACACACCCCATCCATTCAAAACTCGTGTAATCTCGTGCTCAATGCGTTCCTCGTAGGTAGAGGCCATTTTCGCCTCGATGGAGTCCATGACATTCTCGTTGGAGTACATCATCTGCGGGGTGGCAGGACCAAACAATTCCTTGACCGGGAACCGTTTTTCTCCCTGCCGCTCATAGATGCCATAGTGAGAGCCCATCTTTGCCTCGAAAGCGTGGTCCAGTGCCTGTCTTGCGCTAGATTTCTTCACGCGAGTTACCACGCGGCCGCTGCGGTCCACCTTGGTGTCGAAAACTCTAAGGGGGATAACGCTGCCACGGTAGCCGAAGTTGATGGAAACCTCACCATTGCTGCCCCGCTGGATGTTGTTGATATTCTTTGTGCGGTTGGAAAATTCACTTCTGCTGATGGCATACTCCTGCGTGACTGCCCGCTTCGCCACCGTTTTTCCGGCGGCAGCGGCGCGAGCCAGCGCAGATCCTACAGCACGATTGGCACCTCCGGGAATCCCGGCGAGGAGAGCAGACACCCGGTCAAATCCTTCCTCTGCAATGTCAACGGCGATGCCAGCAGCTACGCTGTGCATCATGGTGTCCGTTGTCACATCACTCATTCGTCAATCGCCTCCAGTTCCACCCGCAGCATCCCCATCTCGCAGACAGAGGATGCCACATAGTAGTTTCGGACAAATCCATCCTCGTCAATGCCCAGCTTGCAATCCTTCTCCGGCTGCTTTCCGCCTAGGGCTGCAATATCGCAGTGCAGCACCCGGCTGACCCGGTAGAGACCCTGCGCATGGTCGCTGATGGTCTGGCGTACACGCTCCTTTTCAGAAAGACCTGTCAGAACCAGAGAAACGTCAGGGTACTCCTCTCCATCATAGTAGACCGTGTGCGTTTCGGCGAACTCATCCAGATTCAGAAAGACGCTGTTCAGGTCTTCCTGCACAGCGTCCTTAAAGGCGCTCATGCCGTAGGCATCGCTGCCGCCAGTTCAGGACCATCGACGCACTCGTCACCGGGCACAACGTCCTCGGCGCAGATAGACTGAATGAGTGCGTCCTTGGTCTTGAGCTGCTTGGTGTCGATGCCCATATCCGCGGCCAGATTTTTCAGATTGGCAACGGTCATGTCGTGCAGCTGGTCGGGGTCGAGGTGTGCCGCCTCAGAGCCGCCCTGCGAGGCTTCGGCTGCGGGAGTGTCGTTACCTTCCGCAGTTGCCGGAACGTCCATGGGAACAGTTTCCGGGACAGTGGGAGCAGAAAACACATATTTCGCCACACCCAGCCCGACAAGGCGGGTTGCTTCGGCATCGCTGACCTCGCACCGCTCGCCATGCGCAACAGTGTGGACGCCCGTCTTGGTGGGGCAGCCGTAGCCGCCACAAAGAATTTCGACAATCATCGGTGTACTCCTTTCAGGCCAGATTTAGCCGACCACGTTTTTGGCGCGAATCCAAGGAATGTAGTTCTTGGGCGCAGCCAGCGGGCGAGTCTTCAGGCTCATCTTACGAACATCGTTCTCCTGATCGATGCTAAACTTGGGAACGCGGCGAGCGGCAATGGTGGAGTGCTGGGTATCACCGTAGTTGATCTGAGTGATAGCACCATACATCAGGTGACCGCAGGCCGGAGCCGTAATCAGCGCATCGGTCTTCGGGAAGTAACGCTGCTCTGCGTTGGCGGTGTCGACGTAGGTTTCATCCACGGAGATGAGGTTCAGCTTATAGCCGCGGAAGTTGAGGGTGCCACCGTAGGTAACGCCATCGTATACGCTCAGTTCCTGCTCGATTTTGCCGACGATGATGCCGGAGTTCTTATCCAGCAGACGCTGAACCTTTTCCATGCTCAGAACGGCATCGTACACATCAGCACCCAGCAGCATGTCAACGGCGCGCAGGCCGCGCTTGGACAGCAGACGGCACATGGCAGGAACATCGCCGAAGAAGTCGCCGGTATCCTCAGACCACTTGTGTGCCACAGTGTACAGGTGGTCATTCTCGTGACCGGGGTTATAGAACTTCACGACCTTAGCCTCGCCCTTGGTCTGGTTGTCGATCATCTCCTGCATGGTGCAGCCGTTCTCCAGCATGGTCTGTGCGCACATCCACTCCTCGGTGCGGATGATGCGGTTGTCCATGTCCACGAGGTCGTTCTGAACCAGCCTTGCGGCACGCTGGGCGGGAGTGCTGTTGGCATAGATAGCCTCGCCGAAGCCGCGCTTGGTCAGGTCATCGGCGGACAGTTCGCGGCTCACGCCGATAGCAGCGGGCTCGAACTCGTGAATCTCGTAGCCCATGCGCTCCATCGGGATTGCACCGACACGAGGGCCAACGAATGCGGCCATCTTGCGGTCACCGTCCATGTACTCGGTCAGAACCTTGTCGGAGTTGAAGATATCGCCATCATCGGTGCCGAAATAGCGGTCACGGAAGAAGGTCTGTCTGGGAACGGCGCGCCGCTGCACAGCCATCAGAGTGTAGGTATCGAAAAAATTCAGTTCAGCAGGCATTGTTATATCCTCCTCACAGTGCGGGTGCAGCGACCTTGAAGAAGATGCCGCCGTTACGCAGGGCATCCTTCTCGGCCTCGGTGATGGTATGGTCATTGATAGTGATGCACTTGTTCAGGTTGAAGCAGCCCGTCAGGTACACAGGGACGGTCACATCATCGGACGTGCCGACCTCAACGTCATCACACAGGATGCAGTTGGCAGTCAGCACCTCGTCGCCAGTGGCCGCGGTGCCCAGTACCACCAGTTTGCCATCGCCGGAAGTGCCGCTGGACTTTGCCAGAATGGTGCCACGCTTGATGGTGGCAGCCTCGGCCAGCTTACGGATGGTGCCGCCGCTGACCACCAGCTTAGGATAGATGTCGGCAATCAGGCCGTCATAATCCATGCTGCCCAGTCTTTTGTTCAGCTCAGTCATTGTAGTGTTCCTCCTTACTTTTTCTCGTCCCCGTCAAGCAGCGCAGCGACGGCAGCATCAGCCGCAGCCATGCGTTCAGCCGGGGTCTTGGGTGCATTGCCCGTTGCATCGGGCAGGGACTCCGGGTCGCCGGTTGCGGATGCGCCCGGCACGGCCTCCACGCCCTGGGCACCGGATGCCTGATTGTCGGCCGTCAGATTCTTCAGGAACTCGTGGCCCTGCGCAGCTGCGGCCTTGGCAGCGCGGAAAGCCAGCTCGCGGGCATCGCAAGCGGTCTTGCCGTACTTGGCCTCCTGAACCATAGTCGGGTCGAACAGGTTGGCCACCTCGTCAATTTCAGACAGGCGGGTGCGCTCGTTCTGGGATGCCTGTTCAGAAGCGCTCTGCTCAAGCTGGCGGCACAGCTCCGGGTTTTCCTTGCGAAGCTCCTCGATGGTAGTTGCCATAGTGGTATGTCCTCCTTCGTTGGACTGGGCGGCGGGTGCCGCCGGTGTATTTGCAGTAGCGGTCGCAGGTGCAGCCGCTTTAGCCATAGGAATATTGCCGGGCAGCTTTGTGCCCGGTCTCAGGTGCAGGGCGTGGCCCTTGGCGTAGATGGTCTGCCGGTCGGCGCTTGCTGAGATCTCCACCGGCTCGGCATCATCCAGAAGCTCATTTGCAAAGCCCTTCTCCACGGCCTCTTTGCCGGTCATGTAGGTGGTGTCAGACATCATGTGCAGCAGCACAGTCTCGGAAAGGCCGGTTTTCCGCTTGTAGATGGAAACCTGACTCTTATCCCATGCGTCGTTGGCATCCGCCGCTTTGCGCAGCTCGTCGGCATTGTAATTGCCCCAGATAAGCGACCAGCACTTGTGAATCATGACGAGGCTGGACGGATTTGCTTTGACGGTATCACAGGCACACATGATAAGGCTGCCGCCCGACATGGCCACGCCGTCCACAATACAGGTCAGCTTTGTGCCCTTGGCGGCCAGCTCACGCAGCCGGTTGTGAATCAGGATAGACACGCCGGCATCACCGCCTACACTGTCCATGCGGATGGTGATCTCCGTGCAATGCTCGACCTGCTGCAAGTCGGACAGGAACTCGCTCTCGATGATGTACTGGCCCGGAACCGGTTCGCCCGTCCACCAATCCGTGGGCTGCGTGTCCACGATCTGGCCGTACATGGTGATGTCAGCGCTCTGGCCGTCAGTGCTGGCCATTGCATAGCAGGGCCGCTGGATGCTCACCATCGGGGTGCTACTCGGTGCTTTCGGCATTTTCTTTACCTCCCTGTGTAGTGACACTTTCTGTGGTTTCGATTACGCCCTCGCTGCCCGCAGCTTTGAGCTGCTCATTTTCGTGGGCCAGCTCTGCGACATTGTCCTCCCAGTCGCCGCCGCCCAGCTCGCGCGTGACCTGCTCATGGGTGCGGAAGCCGTGATGGGTCTGGAGCACGGCGGCCTCGACCTCTTTCTTCGGGTCAAGGGTGCCCTGCACAGGCCCAATCCACCGTGCGCCGCACCATGCAGCACGCACCAGAGGGTCATCAAAAAAGCCCGGGGCGATTACTCGTCCACGGGCCACAGCCTCAGAAAGCCAAATTTCATATACAGGCTGGCAGAAGCTGCCTACCAGCCATGCACGCCGCATCTTGATACCTTCCCATGCCTCCAAAAGAGAGGCACGGCTGGCCGAGTAGCTGGCGTTGAACTCTTTCAGCAACAGCTCATACGGCATTTCAATGGCACCACCCATGAGTTTGCACAGCGTTTTGACGAACGTATCAAACCCTGCGGTGGGAATATTGGGGTTTCCGAACTTGATGTCCTCGCCCTTGCCGAGGTGCGCAACCGTACCCGGCCCCATCTCATACTCGTTCGGGCTGTGGCTGGCGTTGTCAGCCTTTGGGTTGTCCACAGGAACACCGCCGAGATCTCCGCTGCCGGTTTCGTCAAACGGGATAGCGTTCTTCGGGGTATCGGTGACAATCCATGCCGTGAAGAAGCTCTGCACCAGAGCTGCCAGCAGTTCCGACTCCGTATATCTGCGAAGCTGGAGCAGCGGTTCGATGATGGGTGCAATGAGCGGGACACCACGGTACTGGTCCGGACGCTCGGACTCCATAATGTGCAGGATCTGGGGCAGCCCAGTTGTCGCACCGACCGCCTCCACTCGCTGCCATTTGGTGATGTCATTCCGCCACTCATGCGGATATGTGTTGCGGACGTGGTAGGCCACGATCATGCCGCTGCTGTCCACTTCCACACCATCATAGATTTTGTTCCCGGTGTTGGGGTTTGTGCCCTCGGTATAGCCCAGGCCATCCAGCATACCGCCGAGCTTATCCGGGGTGGACACACGGTCAGCCTCCACCAGATGCAGCCGCAGCCCGTAGGGGTGCAGCTTGTCCGGGTCACGAATTTTCACCACGGCGAACACATCACCACTCATAAGCCAGCTTTTCAGGGCCAACTGCTGCAAGCCGTAGAAATCGTTCAGCCCCATGGCATCACAACTGCGGCGGTTTTCGGCCCAAAGCCGGAACTCTGCCTCGGTTTTACTCTGCCACTCTTTGGCTTTTTCCGGGGATAGCCCCAGTACGTTTCGGTCAACGGTCGCTTTCAAGGTCAGCCCGGTGCCAACGATCTTCGTTCGATTCGTGTTGATGGCACTGGTCGCAACAGGTGCGCTCATGTAGAGCATTCTGCTCCGCTGCCGCAGAATATCTGCGTTGTCGTGAATATCGCTGCTCGGAGAGTTGCTGTTGGGGAAGAAAGCCCGCAGCGCACGCCGTTTGTAGGATGCGCCCGCCTCGCTGTAGCCGCTGGCCTGCGGTGCAGCGGTGACGCGGTATCTGACACTCAAGAGTAATCGCCTCCGTAATTTTCAAACTAAGCGGGCTGGCTGGGGAAAGGAGTAAAAAGCAGCCAGCCCGCAGCAAAGGCCCTTTCGGGCCGTCACCCTAAAGGATCACCAATCGCGCGGGATAACGGAGAATGCCTTGCGGGCACTCTGGCCGTTCAGCAGCGCGGTCAGTTCATCGACCTTTTCCTCGGCATCTTTGATCTCATCGCTGAGCTTGCCGAGGTCAAGACGTGTGAGTTCCCGGTCGTTCAGACGGTAGCTTTTCACGCCACCGGAAAGCAGCTTGTTGTAGGCCACATACAGGTTATCAAGCCGCTTCGTGTGGAACTCCAGCCGCTTTTTGATGGTCACGGTATCCATAACTCACACCTCACCAGTCGTCTAAAAAGTTCTCCCGCCTCCGGCCGGGGGACGGCTGGGGACGGGAGACGGGTTGTTGAATATTTATCACCGGGGCTGCCGGTGCCTCTGGTGCCTTGCCGCGCAGCCTTTTCAGCGCCCGGTCGATGGCATCAAGGTCTTTCGGCAGCACCTTGTAGGCCGCTATGGCATAGTTTCGGCAGTCAAGAGGTTCGTTTCGCTCATGGCCGGAGATTTTATCCCATTGCCACGGGTTGCGGTGGCCCTCTTTGTATATCAAATGCTCTGACAAGAGGCCGTTGAAGTAGCCGAGGCCGTAATCGTCCCGGCGTGGGAAGTGGCAGTACCGAGGGCCCGGCTCCTGCACTTTCAAATCGTCCATGATGATTTGCTTGCCAGCGTCAACGCCCAACTGGTACTGCCAGCACATCCCGATGTAGCGGTTCTGCACCGTGATTTTCACCTGCTTTGGCGGGCCTGTGAACGGCCGGTCGGAGCCGGGAAAGCCCTTGATGCAGAAAACCTTTTTGCCGATGCGGTCATGGCAGCGCTGGCGCACCTCTTGGGTGAAATGGCCGCCCTCGTCTACAAATTTGATGGAAACGGGCAGCTCTAGGCCGTCAGCGAATTTCAGCTTGCGGTCGAAAACCAGCTCGTCCAGTTGCTGCCAGACCTCGTCACTGTCCGGGCGGCCAGAGATGATGCCTTTTTCGATGCCCCATGTTTCCCCGAAGTGGCCGAAGCCCACGATCTCGTACTCCATGCGGTCGTCCTGCGTATCAACTCCAGCGGTCAGCACCAGCACACCATCCGGCAGTTCCGCAGGGTATTCCTCCCTGCGGCCAAGCATGGTGTCCTCGTCCTGCACATCGCCGCGATCTTCCCACAGCAGCCCCAGACGGGTGTTGTAGACAACCTGCATCTTCTTGGTATCGCCCAGGGCATTCAGGTATTTCAGCACGGTATCTTTCCATGCTGCCCACTGCGAAACAAAGCTGTTCAGCCAAAAGCTGCGGATACCGTTCTCATAGGCGGCGGGATTTTCCGCTTGCCAGTGAGCTGGTGCCCGCTTCATGGTCACTTCGTCCGAAATGCAGGCGCACTCCGGGCAGAGATACCACACGTCCTTGACCTTGTAGGTTTTCTCTCCGTGGGTTTCGATGGTGTCATACTCGTACCGAATATCTTCCCAACGCAGTTCATGGAATCCCTTGCAGTGCGGGCACTGGGATACCCAGCGCTCCATCGTGCCCTTGACATAGGACTTGGCAATGGCACTGTGTCCCTTGATGGTGGGTGTGCTGACTTCCACAGCCTTTGCGTTGTAGAAAGTGGTCTGCCGGGCCATTGCCAGTTCCCAAGGGTCGCCCTCTGTGCCGGCACTCACTGCCCAGCGGTCACGCTCGTCACCCAGCACATAGCGGATGGGCTTTGATGCCAGAGCGTGCGCCTCGGTAGATCCGCACATGGTCAGGATGCCGCCGGGATAACTTTTCTGCAAAATCGTGTTGCCGCTGTCCCGGCTCTTTTTCTCCGCGACCTTGGCCCGCAGTGTAGGGCAGTCTCGTATCATGGGGGCGATACGGAGCTTGCTGTACTCCTTGGCATCCGTCATTTGGGGATGGATGAAAAGAATACTGCCGGGGTCAACGTCAATGGTGCGGCCTATGACATTGTTTTCAAACTCCGACTTGCCGACCTGTGAGGACGCAACGACAACGATATGATGGATGCGCGGGTCGGAGAATGCGTCCATGATCTCCACCAGATAGGGCGTGCGGCTGTTACGCCAGCGGCCCTGCTCGGCAGACGCTTCCGGGGACAGGACGCGGTTTTGTGTGGCCCACTCGCTCACGGACACATTGGGCGGGGGCCGGATAGCTGCCACCAGCTTTGACACCAGAGCATTCAGACGGTCAACCGCTGCATTCTCACTCATCGTCGTCACCAGCCAGCTTTTCAGCCCACGCCTTGCGTTCACGGACACGGGCCTCATACTTTGCCGGGTCGTAACGGAACATGGCGATTTCCTCGGCTATCTGATTCACCTCGCCACGCATATACTCTGCCACCTCTGCCGGGTCAGACAGAGCAGCCGCATTGATGGCAACACGGCTGGGCAGCGCCATCAGCGCACCCCGGACGGTGTAGATAAGCTCAGAGGTCATAGCAGCCACATCCTCACTGCGGTGCATCTGCCCGGACAGCTCTTTTGCCTCAGCTTGAGCGATTTTCGCTTTGCTGGCTTTGAGCGTAGCTTCTGCTTTCTGCTTGATGTGGTCCAGCTTTTTGGCCTCTGCCGCTTCCTCTTTGGTCAGCCCGCCACGGGCAGTGCTGGCATTGTAGGCCTGCACTGCGTCACCAAGGACAAATTTTCCTCGACTGACGGTGGTGAGCACCCCATCCTGTGTGAGCTGCTGCACCCTGCGGTTCGTGATGCCCAGCACGGCGGCCAGTTGGGTGGTGGTCACAGTCATGTCAGCAACTCTTTCTTTTGTCGGCATTCAGAAACCACCTCCTTTTTTGTAAAACTCTTTGGAAAATCACAGCGAAGTCATTATACAGACCGTAACGAAATGACTGATTTTTCCCTCACTAACTAGCTTGGTTTCGGGGTCGTCGAGCCCGCTCAGTGTGGGGCACCCCCGTCACAGTACCTTTTCGTCACCGAACGAGCCATCGTCGGCCCGCTCCTGTCCGCTGTTGGGCGGATGCAGAAAGGCTTCGACCACAGCAGGGTCATACTCGATGGTACACTCGATGCTGTCCATAGGGACGCTGGGACAGGCGTATACGGTTACGGTGTTCATGGTGTCGTGCTCCTTTCAGCAGGGAATGCTCACGCTTTGAATCTTCCTATAGGCATCCAGACGCAGCTCCTTCTTGTCGCCGTCGTAGGTTGCCTCGTAGTACATACAGTCAGGGACGGTGGTGGACAGCCAAGCCTTGTTGTTCTGAAGGGTACTGCCGCACCAGAGTACGCACACGTCTTTCACGCCGATCTTCTGGAGATGTGCCAGCTCAGCGTTTGCATTATAGAGGCTGGCGACGGCAGCAATGGCGGATGCCACAAAATCATAGTAGTCCATAGTGATGATTCCTTTCCTCGAGATAAAGCTCCTGCCCGCATGAGCGCTGGCAAGGACGATTTCATACGCTGCGGATGACCTGAGCCTTGGAGTATGTGTCGTGGCCCTTGGTCATCATGTTCAGGAACTCGTCTTTGGTAAAGCCGGACAGGCGGAAGATTTCTTCGGGCTTCATGCCCAGCTGCTTGCCGATTTCCTCCACGGTCTTGCCCTCGTCAATGAGTTTCTTGACAATGGCTTTCATCGGCTCCAACAGGTGGGTGCCACGGGCACGGTTGTGGGTTATGGTGCCGTACACGTCGGCGCTCTCGTCGCCGTGGTGGTCTACGACTACGACCGGCACTTTGCCGCCCAGCAGGGACAGCAGCGGCTCCCGGCCCGATACAGTCCAGCGATGGAAGCCGTCAATGATGGTGCCGTCAGGGCGTACCACGATGGGCAGTGTCCAGCCGTTGGTCAGGATAGACTGGATAAGCAGCTTCAGGTTTTCCTCGCTGACCTTGTTGGGGTTGTAGTCGTTGGCGTGAATAGTGTTGCGGTCTACCCACTGGAGGGATGCCAGCGGGGCGAATACATCAATGCTTTCCATGGTTCTGCTCCTCCTTGATGCGGGCGTTGTGGTCGTTGTAGATGGTGGTCCAGAGAATGCGCAGGATACGCATTTTGGGGTCTCCGTACAACAGGCCCTCGTACATGGTCTTGTAGTGCTTCTGCTCAGCGATGCCGTAGGTCTTGATGAACAGGCCACGCCAGTGCTCGATGTGGGACAGGGTGTCCTTGGCGATGGTGTAGCGCTCCGGGTGCAGGAACAGAAGGTCTTTGCAGAGGGCTTTATAGTCCTTTTTCTCGGATTCTTCTTCCAGCTCCCCACGCTTGCGGGTGGTGCGCCGGAACATTTCAGAATCCCAGTAGAGCAGAACGAGGTAGGCATTGGGTTCTCGCCGCTGGATGCGCTCCCACAGGTCGTTGTCCGTTTCAGCTATCCAACGGAGGCCCTGTGTGCCGCAGTCACCGAAGAATGCGCACAGCCGGAGGGCATTCTTTCGGACACCCGCCTCATAGAGCCTCATGTAGATCTCAGGAAATTCAAGGTTTCGCTCCTTGATGTACAGCCACACATCGGAGTCCTTCCAGTCGTAGATGGGATAGAACTTGCCGCCGCGGGTGATGCGCTCCATTTTGGTGTTGGCAATGCACTTGAAGCGGGTCAGGCTTTCCGCCGTGCGCAGACCGACAAGCTGGATGCCGTCAGAAAACGCCTTGGAGCAGAACGTCTGGTAGTTCATTTCCCCTGCATAGTGGAGGTAGGGACTGTACATGATGGCAAAATCGGGCGGTTTGCGCATCCAGACATCTTCCTTGCCCGGCTCCCACGTTATCCACGATTCGGAGCTGGACAGGTGGTCAATGACGGACACCTGCTTGAACGGCAGGCAAAACCACAAGAATTTTGCGCCGACCGACAGGAAGTTGCGCCGCCAGCGGTATGCTGCATCGACCATCGAGGGGTAAAGCCCCTCCTCGTCGATGAACGTCACCGTCAGCTGCTTGGGGTCCAGCTCACCGGAGAGAATCATTTCATAAACGAGGTTGGCCATGCACAGGCTATCCTTGCCGGAAGAAAAGCTCAGGTAGATTTTGCAGCCGTTGGCGAACACATTTCGGATGCGGATCTTCGCAGCCTGCAACACGTTCAGGTTGCTTTCCACTACTTTCACAGGCATATCAGCTCACCACACTTCGGGCAGCGGATGTACCGGTGCTGCTCTGCGCCGCTGGCCGCCTCAGGAACAGCGGTTTCCGGCTCGGTAGGTGTAGACACCTCCAACACCGGGGAGGGCTGCTGCGGAGGCTCGGAGACGGTGGACACGGGCTGTGGGTCGGGCGGCGCTACCGGATAGGTAGGCGCTGCTGCATAGGGGACGTGTTCCTCATTCTGCTGGCGGTTGATGGACGAAATCTCGCTCTCCGGGAATTCTCCGTAGGAGCCAATCATTTCGTCCGCTTCATCCTCGGTGCTGTTCAGCATTTCCAGCAGATCGGCATCCCAGCCCGGGACATCCACATCACCGTCCAGCTCCTTGACCAGTTCCTCGATGGCATCCACATCAGTGAATCCCAGCTCATAGACCTTGTTGTCGGCCATCATGAGCTTTTTCTTCTGAACATCGGTCAGGCCGACCATGACATAGCAGTCACAGGTTTCCCGGCCCATGCGGAGCAGCGCTTCATACAGACCGTTACCGGCGATGATCTCACCGTCCTCGGCCACGACCAGCGGCTTGACCTGCCCGAACATTTCAATGCTGCGGATGTACTCGGTCAACTGCTTCTCGGAATGCCGGCGGATGTTGTGGGCGGGCTTGTGCAGCTCGGACAGCTTCTTTACCGTGATGTTCATCGTGCGGCCTCCTTCCTGTCAGAAACGAGGTCCAGAACGATGGAGAACAGGACGGCGGCTACGACAACGTAGATGCGGATCGTGCTCATCAGCTGCCAGATGCCCATAACGCCAAGCGGAATCAGGATCTGCCACGAGGCCACGGTGAGAACATCCAGCGCAAAGCCAAACTTCTTGCCGAAAACCAGATATTCGCAGTAGAGGTAGGTGGACAGCGAGGAAATGGCAATAACCGTAATCAGGATGGCTTTCATCACATTCAGCATCGGGCTGAACCGCACCCAAGTGAGCAGCGCAGCCAGCACCATGTAGATGCCGAACATCACGCCAGCCAGCACAAAGGCCTTCTTCATGTCGCCGTGCCGTGTACCGTCCGTGTTTCCATCGTTGTACTCAAACAGCGAATAGTAATACGGGCAAGCGAACGGACCGGGTAGTAAAAGCAGACCATTGTACACGCCAGCTTTGATGCCAGCAACATTCACGCCGGGGTCAATCGCAGCGAATGCGCCGCCAGTGTAAACCAGAGAGGCTACAACTACTACGGCCAGCAGGCCATAAACGACCACCCATGAAAAGCCATCGGACAGCACGTTGCGAATCATGCCATCTTTGAGCAACATAATCAGGAACGCCACACAGGTGACGTACACGATAATCATGCCGCCCTTGGTTCCAATGGGTGTATCGCCAAAGATCTCGTAGATACCGCTCATCTGCGTCCACGTCTGAAACAGCGTCAGCAGACCGATGAAGTAGAACATCACCTTGCTCTGCATGATGCGCCGAATGGACGGAACACGGTCAGCGAACAAACCGAACGTGATACATGCCAGAGAATTGAACACGGCCCAGATGATTGCCGGAACTGCTCCGTATCGCAATGCAATGGTGCGGAAGTTCATCAAGCTGCCTACTCCTGCCCACGATGCAACGATGGAGCAGGCGTAGAAAATAGTGGGACTTGCCTTGAATTTTGCCTTGATTTTCTGATACATGGAAAAATCTCCTTCTTTGCGGCTGGGCACGGCGAAATGTCCAGCTTGCAGCACCTCGGCTTTTCGGGGTGCTGCGGTAATGCCACACGCAAAGGAGAGCAGCGTGTGGCTCGGAATCCTCCTTTCAGGTATAAAAATAGCGGCACCCGCCATTTCTGGTGGGTACCGCTTGGCTTGATTCGGATTTTGCATCCTAATCATATCACCGGGAGCATCCGTTGTCATCTGAATCCATATCAAAGCGTTTCTGGTCGTTGCTGCTCGTTGACTTTCGTTCTTCTTCGTTGCTGGTCGTTCTTGTTTATTGCACGGCATTAAACGCCGTGTGAAACCGTCCTACACCGTCCATCACCGTGTGAAACAATCTGCATTGATTTTTGATATTTTCAGTTTGAATTTAACTTTTGGCAGCTAAAATGTAAAACTTATTTCTATATTTGGCCGTATTTTATGAAAATTTGAGGTTGAATTTGAGTTTTCGGGCAAAAATAAAAAGCCCCGCAAATGCAGGGCTTATCGGTCAATGTGATTCGAGGTAGTTGTAGGCCATCCGGCTGACCCCGGCTTCCGTGTAACACTTTCCGAGTGCTCCGGCAACTTCTGCCCACGAGTAACAGCGGACAAATCGCAGCCGGAAGATCAGATAAAGCCGGGCATCCATGATGCTCTTGCAGTACGCCTCGACCTTGGGCTTTTCTTCCGCTGCCTGTTCCTCCAACCAGCGGACACGTTCATCCATGTCAGCCAGTTCCACAGCCAGATCCGCCACCTTGTCCCGAACACCGGGCGTATGTGGCATACCCGTCAGCTGTGGGGAGGCAGGATTGATTTTCTGCCGAAGATTCTCCAAGGCCTCACGGTCTTTTTCGAGGGTCATCTGAATGTCATAATACTTGGACAATTCCTGTAATGTCACAGCCTACCTCCGTCATAATTCAGCTGCCGTTTTGCAACGGTGCTTCTGTTATTTTATCACATTTTGCCGTTGGAAGATAGACAGGAAGTCCAGAAATTATGTGATCTGCTCCAATTTTGCACAATCCCGGAACCTCATAGGTCTGACCGTTGGAATCGGTGCGTTGGATAGGTGGGTCGAGGGGTATGTAGTTCTCACAAGACAGGCAACTCATTCTTCCACCCTCTCAATTTTCGGGAACGGCTCATGCCCCAGCGGGATAGGCTTGAAGGAGCGATTTGTCGTCCCGGGGGATTCTCGCTTTTCCCCCGGGGAATCCAACCACTGCTGGTGCTCGATGGCGTGTACAATGTCGATACACGTTCCCCATGAATCGTGCTGCCGTCCACGGCATCCATGCGGCGGATAGGCCATTTTGTAAGCAGCCTCAAACATTCTTTCGATGCTGTAGCCCCGCTCGTTAAGAATACCGCGCTGATAATCATCTTTATAAGCCTCGATTCGGTCCGCTACTCCATCTAAGGCCAGTTCTTCAGCGAGGGCATCGAACTGTCCCATGCGCAGCCTCATGTACTCGTCCACAGCCAGTCCGATGACGCGCAGCTGCTCTTCCGAAACCTCAATGCGGTATTTCATCTTTTGCCTCCTTCTTCTTGGAAAGATGGTCGTACAGCCGGAACATCACATCGTCGGCGGTCAGGTAGCCCTCAACGCCTTTGGCGTTCACGATGTCACCCATCAGCTGCAATAGTTCCTTTTTATATCCGTGGGAGAAGATGCCACAGATTACGAACCAGTTGCCGCCGAAGTTATCATCATGCACCCAGATCTGCCAGCCCCAGTCTGTATCAGGAAAGTCCTTGTCCATCTGGGGAAAGCGGCGTTCATAGGTGTGGTTCACGCCCTGTTCAGTCAACTTTGCGTGGAGTTTTTCAATTTCCGTCATGCTGATCCTCCTGCTCAATGCGGTCACGGGTGCGCTGCACCTTGTAGGATTTTATTTCCCGGATTTCCTCGATTGAAATGCTAAACCGTTTGACCAGCCAATCCAGATAGGAGGTCAGGTCTCCGATGGCGAGTTCGAGGGAGTGCTTTGCGGCATTGCGCTTGCTCGTGGATGCCTCCAAATCTGCACGGCGCAACTTGTTGATGCTCTTGACCGGAGCAGCCAAGAACCAAAAGCACATCCGGGCATCATGGTCTTCATGTGCATCGGCATATTTCTTGATGACATCCTTGTCCAGCGTCAGCAGATATTCCATCTGCTCCACCATAACCTCTACGTCAGCCATTTCTTCGGCAACGTGCTTGGGGTCGCACTCAGCAACCGCCTGAATCAACTCTGCCAGTTCCTCCGTGAAGTGGTTCATCTGGAGCTGCAAACCGTAGTGTTCGGCACTTTTCAGATTCAGTTCAGAGATTTCCTTGTCAGACATTATCGCTTTCCTCCTTTATCTGTCGGAATGTCACTTCCTCGTTTTTCTCCCAGTCGTAAATCAGGCAGCGAATGTCAGTGCCAGGCACGGTATCTTTCAGCCCGTCCATCTGCCAGATATTCCATGAGATCCTTGTTGCGATGATAATAGCCCAGCTTGCTGCAACAGGAGCTTTAATCATCTCTGCCCAGTTCTCAATAAACGTCAGAAACAGATTTACCCGCGCCAGAAGAAGATTATCACCCTGATACTCATAACCATAGATGGACTGATACGCACAGGCCATAAACGCTTTCTGTACAATCGGGTCTTTCTCGTTTTCCCGGATAGCTTTCAGCTTCCTGTCCAGAATGCCTACACGGTCGGGAATTGCAACAGGCTCTCCTGTGGTGGGGTCATATCTGCTGGTGAGGAACGGAGCCTCGCCGCAGGTGATTTCCAAGCACCGCTCATGCACGAATTGTTTCAGGTCGCCCTGATTCAGTGCCTGTTCGGCATGGTCAGCCATCTTTTTGACTACCCACAGCGGGGTGAAAACCTCGGCCTTGCCTTTTGTGCGCTTTTTCTGCTCGGACAGCCGCTTCTGGACGCGGGGCATCAGCCGAATTCTGTCAAGCTGCTCCATTGTAATTTCGCCCATTGGTCCGCAGTCCACGTTGGGTGGCGGGTCTGTTGCCCAGATGATATTCTTCCCGGTGGTCTGATCTTTCAGGAGAATCGGCAGCACCAGCCGGAGAATCGGGTCAGAAAAGTCAATCAGGTTTTCCATTGGTCAGCCCTCACAAAAATCGTATTTTCTTCTTTCAGCCAGTCCTTAACACAGTGGAAACAGTGCTCGCGGGTCTGGCAACGCTGCGGATCACGATGCTGAATAAGGTCACAGATGCTCGGTGTCAGGTTCTCCGTGATGTCTTCGTCCGTCATGGAGCGGATAAAATCACCGTTCGTCATACTCGCCCTCCTCACAGGCTTTTCGGCAAGCCTCGCATTTCTTGTACGGCTGTTCAAGCCAACAGTCAAACAGCAAGCATTTGGGCTTTCTGTATTCCGGCGGAGCCTTTCGTCCGTGGGTTTGAGTACGAAACGTATGGTACTTGCACACCTCATTGCCCCAAAAATCTCCGCCGAATTCGCAACTTTCACGACCCGGCGAAATCTCATGCTTAACTGTGATGGTTTTCATTTTTCACCTCCGGCGGCTCCAGCAGCGGAGCCCAGAACTTCACAACACCATAGGGCGTATCTGCCGCTGGGCGGCCATCCTCGATGTACCACTTGCCGTTTTCAATCCAGCCCTTCATGGTGTTCCGGCTCTCGCAGCAGACCCACACAAGTTCGCTCATAATGCAGCAGTGCTTTTCTCCTGCGCTCTCCCAGCTTTCATCGTGGACAGGCGGCGGGGTTTTGGCATCGTGCCACGATACACGACGGATAAAATCAACGACCATTTGGCTCGCTTCCCGGAGGGTCTTTGCAGCGGCTTCCTTACCCTTGAAGCCATTGTAATACTCAACCTCGGCCAATGCGTCCAAATCCGTTGCCGGGTCAATGAATCGGCAGGCTTCTTCTAGGGTCATTCGATGTACCTCCGCTTGTCCTTGTCCCAGTGCAGCGTGATAGGATTGCCGCACTTGCAGGGAACGGTGATCTCCGGCTCCATGGTGTTGGTCTGGCCTTTGGCGTGCAGCCCGCAGCAGCCGCAGGCAAACTCATAAGGGGCAAGCCCCCTCTCAAGCGAGATCGTAGCCCCACAGCGGCAGCCTATGGACATCTGCGGAACGTGGAGATATGTACCGAACTTCTTGCCGCAGCAAGGGCAGGTCAGGCGCAGAAGCCCACGTGCGCCGGGCTCCGGCGGGCGATTATTCCTGTTCTTCCTCATGGAAGGCTCCTTTCTGTGTCTGGAAATGAATCACTTCACGGAAAAGCAATTCGTTTTTCTGCTCTGATTCGGCCATGAAGTTGATATACTCCCGGAACAGAGCACGGTCATGCTGCTGGCGGCTGGTTTCGCCCAGCAGCGCCCCGATGGACACGCCAACGGCCAGCAGCGCAATGTTGATGAAAAACTGGTCAGGCATCGGTATCACCCAGCACTTTCTCGATGAGGTCAAAGACCATTTCTCTGTCTTCGGTGGTCAGGAAGTCAGCCGCTATGATTTCAAACTTGAGGCGGTCAGCGTATTCTTTCAAATCACCCATGGTTTACTCCTCTCCCAGCTGGGCAAGGATCTCGTTGCCCTTGTCCATCAGTTCATCCCGCCGTTTTTTCTGCTCAGCCTCCAGCTTTTCCATTTCCGCCTGATACTTTTTCAGAGTTCCCGGCCGGAAATTCTTGCTCTGGCCCATGCGGATTTTTGCGGCAATTTTCTTGTGCTGCTGAACGGTCTGGCGCAGTTCGGTGTCCGTGGTCAGAATCTGGTAGCGATGGTGGCAGCCAGGGCAGGTGAAATACTGCACCATGTAATCTCCGCTCCATGTACTGCGGATGCCGGCTGTCTGGATGCTGAACGGTGTGCCGCAGCGGTCGCACTTAACAAGGTCTGTCATTCGCCATACTCCTTTCTGCACAGCTGGAACGCATTGCAGTGGTCATCGCAAGTTTTGCAGCACTTGTCGCATCCGGGATGCGCCGCCTTGCAACGTTCGCAGGGCACATCTGCCTTTTTAGGGGCATTGGTGGAAAAGATGGCATGGGTTCCGTTCTGTAACGCCTTTTCGTCGTCAGACATTTCATAGCCCAAAGCTACCAGCAGAGTGTAAATAGCGTCGAGACTGCCATTTTCCTCCCAGCCGTACCCGCCGCTCTGGTAGTCGGGTTGCCAGACCCAGCCCCAGTATCCGTTGCTGCCATCGTCAGCGGCCGAATAGGCCAAGGAGAGCAGTGCCTTTTCCGGCTGGTCGCTGAACACCGAAGTGCTTTCCAGATAATCAAGCAGGTCAACGCCGTCCGTTTCCGGGGGAGCAACGCCCAGCAGCTTGATTGTCAACTCGCCATCGTAATTTGAATCGAACGCATCCACAGCAAAGCGGACGATTTCGCCCAGATGCTTTTTGCACTCTGCCGTGGAAAGCTGCGTCACAAAGTCCCGGCGCAGCTCAAACATATAGTTTGTGAGGGCGGCAAGTTGGTCCTTGTAGAACTGTTCCTGCTGCCGCTTTTCCTCTCGCTTGGCCGTTTCCGCATTCTCTTTTTCCAAGTCACGCTCTTTGTAGAGGTCAATCTGGTTTTGGCTGACCTTGTAGCAGTACGCTACGCTATCGGCATCGTCCGGCACTTCAACGTCCTTGCTGGTGTTCCAATATCCGTATCCTGCAACGTGCGTGTGAGTGCTGTAATTTGCATCAGGATTTTCCACGGCAAATTGGCGAAGCTGCTCGATCCATTCAGCTTTTCTGTGATGGTATTTCTGGTCGGACAAGGCGTTCTGCATCTCACGGTTAAAATTAGCCGTGCCGAGGGTTTCAAGCACCCGGTTCCGGGCATCCAAATCCTCGATTTTGTTAAGTTCAACAAAATCGGAAAGGGTTGCGCCGCGCTGCTCTGCCTTTTTGAAGTTGTCGTGGTTCAGTTCCAGCAACTTGATGCGCCGCCGGATGGTGGACTGAGAGAAGCCGGAGCGGTCTGCGACGCGCTCCACAGTATCACCCATGTCCAGCATCATCTGGAAGCCTTGCGCCTGCTCGTAGACGGTGAGATCAGACCGCTGCATATTCTCCACCATCATGGTTTGCAGCTGCTCTTTCTCGGTCATATCGACCACAGAGCAGGGCAATTCAAACTTGCCAGCCTGCTGTGCTGCCGCCGCCCGGCGGTGTCCGATGATGATGGTGTAGTCCTCACTGGACCACGCGGCCTTGGGTGTCCATGCCGCCTCTGCTGCCGAAGCGTCGCCGCCATCGGCAATGCACCGGGCAATGTACTCCTGCTTGCCGATGTAGTGTCCCGGAATGACGGTCAGATTCTGGTACACGCCGTTCTCCTTGATGCTGGCTGCAAGCTCGGACAAATCACCCAGTTCTTTGCGCGGGTTATCCGGGTGCGGATGCAGTTGCCGGATGGGGATGTAAGTAATGTCTGCCATGGTGTTTACTCCTTTCTGAATTCGGGTCAGAAAAACGTGAGCTGCCCGGTACGGGTTTCGTTAAGAGGCTCGTTTTCCGGGGCTTTGGGCTCTTTTTTGATAGATTTTTGCAAATTTGCTGGCTTAATATCGGATTTTTCGATTTTTGCAGGTTCGTCTTTCGGTTCAAGCAATAGGCTCGTCTGCGCTATCTGGCGGCGCATATACCATACATCGGTTGAGAAAAGCGGCATATACCAAATACGGTTTTGTGGTCCTGCGGGCAGCAATCCACGGCTGTCGTAGGCCGTTGCCGGATTCACGAGTGTGTCACCGATGACTACATATCCAGCGCAGCCCATAAAGCTGCACTGGATGTAGCACATCAGCCCAACGATGAAGTCAATGTCTTGGGCTATGACAAGGACTTTGTTGTGGTAGCAGATATTCCGTCTTTTGCAGACGTTCAAAAAGGCAAGCAGCATGGCCCCAGCACCACAGGCCGGGTCAGATACCGAGATGAATCCCTCCATGTCCGGGTGCAGCTTCGGGTCGAACGTAATCTCGGCCATGCAGCGGCACACATCGTAGGGAGTGAAGAACTGCCCGGCGTGGTCGTTGCCCAACTCGCACATCATGTACAGCGAACCGAGGAAGTCTTGGTCAGGATTCTGCTCCATGCCCATGATTACCTCAGCCAGCATTTCAGCCATGCCCTCCCGCTCTTTGGCGGAGTATTTGGAAACGATGGTCTGATACATCTTGGTGCGCTCTGGGGCATTTACCTTGTCCGTGCTGTTCGAGATCTCGATGGCCGTCAGGGTGACGAAGTCCTCCCAAATCTCCCAGCGGCTGTGCTTTCCAGTCAGGCTGTTGAAGATTTTGAGGAAGTTCTTCTGGTGGTCATCCCGGATGCTGCGGGTCACTGCTGCCTTTGCCATAGGTTACTCCTCCTCGCTGTCAGCAGCGGCGATGGTGTAGTGGCCGTTGGAGAATTCAATCACACCAGCGGATTCCATATCATCCAGCAGCGCGATGGCCTTTTCTGCGGTCACGCCCATCTGCTGCTCCAACATGGCCTGCGTAACGCCGCCGTTCTGCCGGGCAATCTCGGTAGCCTTGGTCAGTTCATCGGCTGCAGGTTCCTCCGCATCGTCCAGTTCCTCGGCATCAACTTCTTCCAGCGGCTCGGCCTCCGGCGGCAGGTCATGTTCCTTGGCTTCGGTTTCGGGGATCTCCGGCATCTTCCCGCCGATGGCTTTCAGCCGGCCGCTCTCAATCAGCTCACGGAAGAAGAACTGGCAGTAGTAGGAGTGCATATTCTTGAAGATGTTCTTGATTTTGCCGAACAGGGCATCCTCAATGGTGAAGGTCTTGCTCATGCGGTAGACCAGCACACCATCCTTCATGGTGAACAGGAGGTAGGCATCCGGGGAGATGTAGCTGTCCTCGCTGGCGGTTTCCAGCATGGACATCTGTTCGCCCACACCCTTGATGGGGCGGATAATCAGCTTGATGGGGTAGCTGTTCTTGATGAACGTGTAGGTCAGGTCGTGCGCCTCGCAGATGTTCTTCAGCTTGGTGCGCTGGGCGGCGAACTTAGAGGCTTCGTTTTCGTAGCTATCCATGGTATGTGCTCCTTTCAAGTAGCAGAAAAATGATAATCGTTCTCTCGGTTTTCAATGGCGGTCAGACCCACAGCGTAGGCTGCCCACACATCGGCTTTGAAGCCGTAAAAGAAATCCGGGTTCTTTTTTGTACCACGGCCATTTTTGAGGTCGTGGTCTGCGAATCGGTCAATGAGTGCCCGCCGGATGGCAGCATCATTGGCGCGGGTGTTGTGGCAGATGTGTTGCTTCTCCTCGATGCGGCACAGCAGCCGTACTGGGCAGCAGGCGTTCAGGGCTTGGTAGAAGCGGCCGATCCAGAGGACGGTATCGAACACCTCCCGGCCTACCGACATTCCGTAGGAGGCCACCATCTCGATGACCGCCCACCGCCAGCCCTGCTCCGTGGCAGAGGCCAGCTTCCGCAGCAGCTCGGCGTTGTCAACCTTGCCGAATTCCAGCGGGCGCAGGGTGTTGCGATCGATAACGCAGTAGCCAGACTGGGCATTGCCGGGGTCAATGGCGATAATCGGGCAAGTGCTCACAGGTACGACCTCCCGAACTCCTGCCGGAACTTCTCCTCCGGCCACCCGTAATGCTTCATAGCCTTTTTCTGCGCCCACTTTTTCAAGCGGAGATCTTCGTCATGGTTGCGGTGGATGGCATTCGGGCCGTTCTGGTGACACCACGGGCAGAGATTCGCCCACAGCCCCAAGCGCTTGCTCTTATCCCGGTAGGGGCCATAAAAGACCTCGTGCCGGGCCGTGTGGTATCGCCCGCAAATCAGGCAGGTGGGCTGCTGGTTGAGGATGCTGGGTGCATAGCCGTTGCTGTCCAGTTTGACTCCATATTCATTCAGTGCCATGCTGCACCTCCTTGTGCTTGCGGTAATACCAGCTCAGCGCCGACTTGCTGGCGTTGATGCCGCACTGGACGCATTTGGTTTTGCCGGGCTGCGCCGGCACTTTTCCACAGGCAACGCACAAGCCACGGGACTTGAGTTGCTCATACCGCTTCTGGGCGGAGGTTTTCTGTTTAGGTGTCCGCATCAGCGTCACCTCCTGCTGTGACAATCCAAACCCGGTGAGAACCCCATCCAGCCCAGCTCAGAGCCTCTGCATGGGTGTTCACCGCCACGTCCAGCTTGTTACCTACCACAGCACTCCCGGTGTCCTGAACGACCCGGAGACCTACACCCTCGATATAGACCACCGTGCCGTAGGGCAGGATGCTGGTGTCAGCTGCCACGGTCACGCCCGGCTGCACCTTTGCGCCGCTGGATGTAATTCCGTGTCCCTCGCCGCAGATGTGGGCGTATTCTTCGGCACAATAGGCCGTGCAGCTGAACGACCCGGCGTATGTAAGAGTCAAATCGATCTGGGCGTTCAGCTCTGCGGTCAGGTTATCTACCTCGGTCTGAAGCCGGCCGACAGTTTCCTCCGCATCGATTGCTCTCGTCTGCCAGTTTTGTGCTCTGCTGGCGTAGATGTCTCTCTGCACAGCCAAATCGTCGATTCTTGCGGTATAGATGGCCCTGGCGCAAGCACATCCAGCTACCAGTCCTGCCGCACACAGTATGCGTGCAATCCAGTGATTTTCCATGTTATCCTCCGATTTTTTCCGGTTCCCCTCTGGCAGGCAATGCAGAGGGCAGGTAATCTTCTGCGGAAATTGCCTTTATGAAACCCGGCTTGACGAACTGCAGCAGGTCTGCGCTGCTGCGGCTACTGAAAATCTCCGACAGGTCTGCCGGGGAGCCAGCCCAGCGCTGCACCGCCACCGGCAGGGCGGAAAAAATCTCAGCATTGCGGGTCTTGAAGTCCTCCCCGGTGAGCTTCCCGGTAGGAGTTACCAGCCCGCCGTGGGTCTGGTAGTACAGATTTGCCTCGATTTTCCGGGCGGCTGCCGCAGCCTGCGCCCAAAGGTCATTTGCCGAGGGCTGCTGGGCAGACAGCAGCTTTTTGATTTCAGCGCACCAGTCCACAATCAGCTGGTTCTGGAATCTGCACTGTGTAAAGGCCGTATACAGAGCCTTTTCCACAATCTCGTCCGGGATGGTGCCGAACGCCCGGATGTAGATTTGCGTGTCAGCCCTGCGCTCCTCCAAGCTGCGGACTCGGCCGTAGTGGTCATCAATCACCACCAGCAGCTCACGCAATTTCATATCGGTCATGTTGTCGAGCCTCCTAAAAGTTCTCCGAAAATCTCGTCGTAGTCATCGGCAGCAGAACGCTTGGGCTGCTGACCCGCCGGGGGCTTGCGCCGCTGGTCACGGGCTTGCACATCGCCAAGGGTTTTTACACCCTCGGTTTTCCATGCCTTCAAAATGCCGTTGACGTAGGACCACTTGCGAACCCCGGCCAGAGCGGCCTTTTTGATGGCCAGCAAGATGAGGTCGTCCGTGAAAATCTCCCGCCAGCCCAGCAGGTCTTCCCTCGCTGCTGGTGGGAAACCTCCGAGATTGTCCTCGAAAGAGTGGACCAACTGCGCCAGTCCGGGGTCAACAGCCGTAGTACCGTTGTCTTTATCTCTATTCTCTATATCTCTTATATCTTTTCTCTTATCTCTTATCTCTATGGGGACATTTTCCCCACCATCAGTAGACACATTGTGTCCACTTTCGTGTCCGCTATCTTGTCCAGACTGTAGCCTTTTGTTTGCTGCATTACTGCGCATTCTGCGGTTCTTTTCGGCATAATCGGTTTCGCTACCGACCATTTCATTGTGGTTGACGAGAACCAACGTTCCGTCCTGTTCCTCATAGATAAGTCCGAGTTGCTTATAAAGCCCAAGAGCAATGCGGATGGTGTCCAGCGAAAACCACTTACAGTCACGCTGAATCTTTCCCATATCGAAAGGTATGATAATATCGCCTATCTGGCATGTAAGGCGGCCACCCGTATTGATAGTTTTGAGACAGAGCATCTGATAGAGGACAACATAATTGGCACCATTTGGCTGGCTCATCAGAAAATCGACCACTTCTGAATTCATGAACGAATCTTTGAGCTTTATCCAGTAGTACCTTTTTCCAGTTGCCATCAGCAGACCTCCTTAGAACGGCAGGTCATCCGTGTCGTTGATTTCGGAGAAATCATCAGGATTGCCCTGCGAGTAGCCGGGCTGCTGCCCGCCGGGGGCACTCTGCTGCCACTGCTGCCGCTGGCTCTGGGTGTTGAAGCCCATCTGCTGCGGCTGCTGATTCTGATAGGGCGGCTGCTGGTAGCCCGGCGGCGCCTCACCGCCATCATCCACTCGCTGCTCCGTCTTGGGGCCGCAAAAGTGAATCTTCTGAACCACAAACTCGATGGCGGTGCGCTTCTGACCGTTCTTGTCCTCGTAGGAGCGGGTCTGGCACTGGCACTCCACAAGAGCCGTGCTGCCCTTGCGGAAATACTGGCAAACGAACTCTGCCGTTTTACGCCATGCCACGAAATTCAGCCAGTCGGTAGCCCGTTGGCCATCTTGACCGACGTTATCCCGGTCAACGGCCATGCGGAAACTGGCGACGGTGAGGCCGCTCTGAGTGGTCCGCATTTCAGGATCAGCAGCGAAGCGGCCCTGAAATATGCAATTATTCAGCATGCGCGTCCTCCTGCCTGACGTTGCAAAATGCGTTCCGCATCTCCTGCACGAAAGTGCCAGTGCCGTAAGCATCACCGTTGGCGTTCTTCTGGTAGATGATGGCGAGCTCGGTCTGTGCCCGAAGCAAGTCCTTGTACTCCTCAACCGGGATAGCGATGGTCTGAACGTTCAAATCTTCCATAACTGGTTCCTTTCTTCTCGCATGATGCGGACCACCTTGCGGCACTGGTCCACATCGAACATTCCAATATGCGTAAATTCAATCGGGGTGCCCATCTTCTCGGACAGCCAGCGGTAGGCCTCATTCCGGCGGCCACGGTAGGGACCGTATTTCCAGAGCGGGTCAAATGCTGCATGAGCTGCCTTTTTCCAGTTGCGCAACTCCGAATTCGCCAAGCGGCCAAGGGGTTTGTCAGACCCCTTGTGTACGCCGACATAGGCACCACAATTCGGGCAAAGGTAAATCATCCCGAAGCTGCGTCCGTGGTAAACCACCGAACTATCCACAAAATCCGTGGGAGTTCCGCAGTAATCGCAGATAACAGTTCGCCCTTTGGGTTTCATCTTGGCCATTCCTCCTTGTAACGAGCCAGCTGCTCTGGGGTATCTGTTTCGATACCCAGAGCCTTCGCCTCATTGATCGCACCGTCAATCAGGTGCGAAAACTCCTTTGTGTCCATTTTGCGGGTGTCCTTATAAACCAGGTAGCAGTGGAACCATTTTCCGTCCTCTTCCCGTGTGTCGAAGCAGCGGGTGTATTGGTAGAGATCATGAACGTCTACACTGACCGGGAGTTTAAATCCCACGGTGCAGCCATCCTTATCCCTCGCAATTGTTCCATAGGCCACAACCAGCCGCTCTTTCACAAGGTCATCCGATTCGCCGGTTTCGGCAGCAATCTTGTTGACAAGGACATGAAAATAGGCGTTTGCACTGTGGCTGCGCTTTTCCCTGTGCTTTTTGATTTCCACGTCCAGAACCGGCTCCAGATGCAGCTTGTCCCAGATTTCCCGGAAGTCACCGTTGAGTTCCAACGTGACACGCTGTTTTCCACCGAGGGTAAAAGCCATGTCCACCAGCCGCCCGGTCATGTGGTATCCTCCTTGTCCTGATGGCAGTGCATATAGATGTACGCACTGTTTGACCCCATGTTGGCATAGAGCCAATCATTGATTTTTGCCACGCTCATGTGGTCACGCAAGACACGTTTTTCATAGATATACTCACCAGTCAGCTTTTTCTCGGCGATTTTTGCCTGAATCTCCTCGTCCTCGTAGTTGGCTTCGACCATGTAGAGGTCATAGTTCGGAGCGGCTATACCGTTCAGATTGTTCATGTCGGTGCAGTAGAACAGCTTTCCGGCGGGGAGCCAGACCTTCCATCCGCAGTTCGGAACATTGTGCTTCACCATGTTCGGAATGACATTGCAGATGCCGTAACCGTACATAGTTCCCGGTGTCAAAACATCAATCTGGGAAATTGGAACCCCTGCATCCACCAGCGGTTTGCACAACCAGTCGCAGCAGGCGAATCGCAGTGTTGGGCGATTGGATGCCAGTAGTCGAAGCGTTGACGGCTGGAAGTGGTCACAGTGGATGTGGGTCAGGAGAACCAGTTTCAGAGTTTTCCATTCTGTGGCCAGAGCCTTGAACGGAACGCCGCAGTCAATCAGAATCTCATGCTCGATCACCACGGCGTTTCCCTTGCTGCCTGTTGCGATGATGTTGTAGTCGATCATAACGAGCTGAGGTCAACAACCTCTTCGACGGAAGTAGGCTCGCCCTGCGAAATATCACCGTGTGGCAAGGCCTGTCCCGCATCCACTTCGGGCTTTCCAGTATGAAGTTCCGGCTGCTCCTGCGCGTCAGACACAACATCCTGCGTTGTAAGGATTTCGCCATTATCTGCTACCGCTGCTACAGCATTATCACTTTCAAAGGCCTTGGCCATCTCGATACTCATGACACCCCAGCGAGAAATGAGCTGGCGAAGCAGGGTTTTCTTCGCCATGTCATCAAAGTTCTTGTACCAGAAGGACGAATACTTCCACATTTCGCTTTCCGGTACTTTCCCTGCCTGCAACTCCTCATACTTCTGGCGGCTGAAAGCCTTGGAATAGGTATCGGCGTGGTTCATCATCTTTTCTTTGGACCAGTACAGCACCTTGCGGAAACCATTCAAATACTCAAAGTAGGCCATATAGCCCACCGTAGGCAGTGCATCCCGCTGATCGTCGTCCTCAATAAACTGGAACTTTGCCTTGCCGGTCAGCGAATCTTTGCCGAGGTACTCTCCTTCCTTGATTTTCATCACATCGAGATCCGCATACTGACCGCTGCGCAATGCCAGCTGAACGTACCCCTTGTAACCCAGCACAAACGTGGCCGTTGTGATTTCCGGGCGGATCAGTCGATTGTTGCGGTCATACTTGGCCTTCTGCTTGAACGGAACCAGATAATACTGGCCCAACTGTGGGGACGGGCTGAGGTTCAGGCTTTCGCCCAGCAGGGCACCGGCAAGAATCGTGCCGGCATCGCATTCCTGCAAAGCCGGGTTGACAGCCACAGCGCTGGTGATGGAGGCTGTAAAACGGCGGGCACGGGCCGGGTCTCGCAGAGTGTTGGCAATCAAAGACTGATAGCCCTTAGTGGTTATCGCCACAGAGAACTTAGGCTTCTGCTGCGCTTGCAGCTGGTTGTTATACGTTGCCATATTCAATACCTTCCTTTTCAAGATAATTTTTCAGGCCGATAAGCTGCGCCTTAGTGCCTTTTGCGTAGAAGCAGGTCATCAGAATGGGCTCCGGCTTGGGCTGCAAGGCCGGTTCGACATCGGGCTGCACGGGCATTTCCGGGTCTACTGAAATTTCCTGCGCCGGTTCAGGCTGCGTCTGGGCTGCTGCGGCAGCTGCGGCACGAACTTTTTCTGCCGCAGCTTCACGTTCTGCCTGCCTGATACGGCGTTCTTCTTCCAGCCGCTGCTGCTCTTTGAGAGCCTTGTGACGGTTATCCACAACTTTAATCGCTGTGGGCAGGTCGAGGTTCTTCCGGTATTCCACCATAACCTCCGCAGAACTTTCCATAGCGTCGATTGCAGTAACATCGGACACGATGCCATCCACAAACGCCTTTGCCTGTTTTTTCAAAGTAGTGACGCTGTCGCTCATGTTGACTTTCGGCCGGTAGGTCAAGTCATCCATCCAGTCAATACCTGCGGCCGCCACTAACTCGTTGTAATACTCCTGAACCGCATCCGTCTTCTGCGCCACGATACCGGAAGTAACGTCCGTGATTTTCCGCTTCAGTTCTGCGTCTGCGGTCTGGAACGGCACCGTCACACACTCACGATAAACCTTTTCAAACTCGGTATACGGTTTAAGGATTTTGTCCTTGACAGCAATGCGCTGGGCTTCGTATTCCTTGAATTCCTTGGTCAGCTGTGCGCGAGCATCCTTGACGCTCTTATAAGTCTGCTCTGTACAGACCAGCGAGAGCGCGTCAGCCGTGCGCTGCTCGATGTCAGCCTTTACGCTGTGCAGCCGCTCAACGATGATGGGCAACTGCTGCAGTTCGATGACCTGCAATGCGGTTTCCTGTGCCATGTGGCATCCTCCTTTTACTTTCCAAAAATGATGGTTTTCCCGGTGCCCTTATTCAGGAGCACCATCCCGTTCAGGATATCCCGAACCCAGAGATATGCGGTGCAGTCCCAACCGGCAGCAGAGAGAGCTTCTTTCTGGCGGCGGGTCAGCTTTTTACCTCTTATTTTCAAAAAATCACCTCCTCGGTCTTGCTGACAGAGATGTTCAGCGTGATGGTTTCCCGGCAGCGGCGGCCGAAGTTGCCATCCGAGCCGAACATCTTGGTTTTCTCGAACTCCTTTGCGCTGTACACGCTGGCACAGTTGAGAACATTGGGAATGCGGTCAGGGTGGACTGCCCGGAACGCCTGACACGCCATGTGGTAGTTTGGTGCCCAGACCACCGTCCATCCTCCGCAGTACGGCTGAACATCATCGGAGCCGTAGGTGAAGTAGAATTTCTGTAAATCCATCAGCTGACCTCACTTTCCGGCCGGAGAACGACATTGCCGAACGAGACCATCAGAGCAACCAGAGTAAGCTGGTCTTTTTCGGTCATCTCCACAAAGTCACGCTCTCCATCGACAAAGCCTTCTTTGAGGATTACGCCGTTGCCGACAATGGGTTGGCCGTGTTCCGGTGTACCATAGAGGACGCTGCAGAAGCGGTTGAGGGGGAGGCCCATCAGGAGCCCTTCGTCATTCACCACCATGCAGAAGCCCTGCAGGAGATACTTGGGATGGACGACCTCGATGCAGCCGCCGACCTCTTTCTGGAGGCTTTCAAGCGTCGGTTCTTTGAAGTCCTTGAACCGCATGAGGTTCTCGGTGTTGATTGCCAAGCCTTTCATTGAATCACTCCTTTTCCGGGAAGCACTCACGGACTTCCCATGCGTCTGCGGCCTCTAAGCAGCGGTCGCAGCCAACGATTACGCCATCATCGGTGCGGTAAACGGTATCGCACCGCTGGTGGCAGATGGGGCACACAGGAGGGTCAGGGTAGCCAGCCTCCGCATCAGTCCTCGGATACAGCATCCAGCACCTCCCGGAGCGTCCGGCCAATCCAGTGGCCTACATCATCGAACATCCCCATGCTGTCCAGCCAGATCAGCAGAGCCGCTCCAAAAGCGGTCAGCCAGAACTGGAACAGCGGGACACGAGCCGCCGCCTGATCGGGGGTGAGGTGGTACATGAACATCAGCAATTCCTGCATCTTTACTCCTCCCCGCCGCAATAGACTTTCTCGGCCGGCTGAACGCTGGTGTCATCAAATGCCCAGTGCAGTTCATGCAGCACCTTTTTGATGGTCTTTTCGTCAAGCCCGGCCCTCTGCATAGCCAGCAGACAGTAGCCGGTGCAGGCCGCATTGCTCCATGCACCATTCAGCGCAAGTGCTTCAAACAAAGAAATTCGTTCCTCATAGGTCATGTGCGGCTCTCCTTTCTCAGGTGTTCAGCTTTCCATGCGTCCAGCTGTTCACGCCCGCCGGGCTGACTGACGATGGAAAAGTAAAATTCCAAACATCCCTTTGCCAGCTGGTATTGGTCTTCCGGCGTGATGCTGGAAACATCAACTTTTATGTCGGACATCTTGGATTTCTTTCTCTTGTATAGCCCACTTGATTTCCGAGGGGAAATCAGTTAAACTAAAAAACGATGATGCAGCCTTTCTCAGACGTTCCTCCGGGAACGTGGACAGATAACCTTGGTCGGTATGGCGCATCGCTTCCGGCATCGCCCTGTTCCAGCAGGACGGTGCCTTTTTTCTTGTGTTCTCCAATTCACCTCCGCAATGTAACTTAACAAGTTACTCATTCGCCGAAAAAAACAGCCTTGGGATCGTCAATGCTCAAAAGCTCAACGATCTTCGCGGCTTCGTCCGTGCCGAACACACGCTTCTTCAGCTTGCGGGTCAACGTCTGCTCAGAGATTCCGAGTGATTTTGCCAGCTCTTTCTGCGTATATCCGGCCTTTACCATGTAGGATTTCAACAGGTTCACATTTACCGTAGTCGCCACCTCCTTTCTTTCCGCAAGTAACTTGCTGGGTCACGAGCATAATACCATCTTCGCGGTAACTTGTCAAGTCATTTTTGATAATTCAATTAAAAATATTGTAAACCAAAAGTTTATCTGTTATAATATAGTTCAAATAGGAGGTAACCGCTATGACCGTAGGTGATCGCATCCGTCAGGTTCGCATAGAGAAAGACATCACCCAGCAGGAACTTGCAGACTGTGCGGGTGTTTCCAAACAGGCCGTTTACAAATATGAAAACAATATCGTTACGAACATCCCGATGGACAAGCTCAGTCTTATCGCTTCCAAACTCGGTGTAACCCCTTGTTTTCTGATGGGATGGGAAGACAACAATTCTGTCCCGGAAGTCCCGGACACAATAAAGGCCGCCCTCCAACAGGAGGACGGCAAGGTGGCTGAGATTATGGAGTTGTTTGTGAATCTTCCGGCCGACAAACAGCAGGAGGCTTTGAGCTACCTGCGCTACCTGTCAGCGAGCGCAGATAAGTGAGCAACGCTTCCCGGTCGGCATCCGACAGGGCTTTTACCTGCTCAACGATTTTGGAATAATCTTCCGATTTCATGCGCTGGCATCCCCTTTCCTGTAAGATTGCTCCCGGAAGCAGCTCAAATATAACAGCTTCTTCCCTGCTTTGTCAGCGTTTCGGTAGATTTTTCCGTTTTTCAGCAAAATAAAAACGCCCACGGTGTTACCAGCACCGCAGGCGTTTCAGATCAGCTTACTCAGAGATGATACAGGGATAAAACCTGTCCAGAGCAATAGCAGACCTCGCAGATGTTATTGTACCACCTCCGGGTAGGCTTGTCAAAGTGTACCCGGAGGTATTTTTATGGGCAAAAAACAAAAGACAAACGGCGGCGATGCGGTCATCTACGCCCGCTATTCTTCCCACAATCAAAGGGATGTTTCCATCGAACAGCAGGTTGAAGCCTGCCGAAAGCACGCCGCAGAGCTGGGACTGACCGTCACCGCCACCTATGAAGACCGAGCGATCAGCGGCAAAACGGACAAGCGCCCCTCTTTCCAGCGTATGATGCGTGACGCTGAGAACGGAAAGTTCCAGTATGTCTTGGCATGGAAATCAAACCGCATGGGTCGAAACATGATGCAGGCGATGGTGAATGAAGCTCGTCTGGTTGACTGCGGGGTCAAGGTCTTTTATGCTGAAGAGGACTTTGATGATAACGCTGCTGGACGATTTGCGCTACGGTCGATGATGAACGTCAACCAGTTCTACATCGAAAATATGGCCGAAGATGTAAAGCGCGGCCTATACGATAACGCCAAAAAGGGACTTGTCAATGGCAGTCTCCCGCTTGGCTATAAGCGTGGCGCCGATGGCAAGCCCGAAATCGATGAACCGAAAGCTACCATTGTCCGAGAGATTTATACGCGGGTCGCCGCTGGAGAGCTTTTTGCCAGCATAGCCGCCGACCTCAATGCCCGTGGGATCAAAACTGCCAGAGGGCGCGAATGGAACAAAGGCAGCTTCCATGTCCTCTGCCATAACGATAGATACCGCGGCATTTACATGTACGGCGACATCCGCATCCCCGGTGGAATGCCGCGCATCATCAGTGATGAGCTTTTCTACGATGCACAGGAGGCCTACGGCATGAAAAAGGATAACCGCTATGGTCGCTCCCGCCACGGAGCAGAAAACTATCTTCTAACCGGCAAACTGTACTGTGGGCATTGCGGGAGCTATATGGTCGGGATCTCTGGCACCAGCAAGACCGGCGAAATGCATTATTACTATGCCTGTCAAAAGCACCGGCTGGAACACACCTGCGAAAAGAAAGCCATCCGCCGGGACGTGATGGAAAATGCTGTCGCTCAGGCCATTATGATGTACTGCTTGGATGATGAAACCATAGACTTCATCGTAGACAGCACCATTGCCTACTTCAAGCAAAAAGACCATGAGCTTCACATTGAAGCCATGGAAAATGAGCTGGCGGCTGTTCAGCAGGCCATATCCAACCTGATGAAAGCAATCGAAGCCGGTATTATCACTCCGACCACCCGAACACGGCTCCTTGACCTTGAGGAGCAGCAAACAAAGCTCTCCGCCAAAATCAACACGGCCAAAGCAGAGCGGGTCGAAATCGACCGGGATGATCTCATTGCCGGGCTTCAGCTTTTCCGTGCCGGGGACATAAAAAACAAAAAGTTCCTGGCAAAGCTGTTCAACACGTTCCTGATCGCGGTATATCTTTACGATGACAACCGGCTCAAAATCGTATTCAGCTTTACCAGGAACCATAACAGCGTGGAAATCCCGCTGGAGCTGGACAACGACTGTCCAGACAGCGAGAGTGGCCCATACGAAACCGAAGTTCGTATGAGCCACTTAGAGTGCCGAAAAAATTCAGGGACACCGCCCTCATCAGGGGGATCCGAAAAGGGTGATGGTTGTTCAGGCGGGAGATTTGTTCGTACAGCCCCACTTCCGCCGCACCACAAAAAGCGGCGCTGATTCGTTAAAAATCCGCGTCGCTTTTATTCTTATAACCCACTCGCCTTGCAAATGCAAACACCCCTGAAAGTCATATATCTTTCGGGGATATTTGCATCCCAACTTTTTCCCAGACTATAAGCAGATCTTGCTAGAGATAACACTTCTTCTGTCCGGATGCGTCAAGCATCCGGACTTTTTTCGTTATCGCCCGGCACGAATTCCAATAAATCGGCAGGCTGACAATCCAGGACAGAACAAAGCTTATTCAACACATCCAGAGGAATATGCTTAACAGAATTGTTGTTCATGGCTGATAGAGTGGGCTGGCGTATCCCGGTCATTGCAACCAAATCCTTTTGCTTGATGCCTTTTTCCGCAAGTACGGCCTTCAACTTAATGTAAACATCCTCCGTTTCTTTACTATATCACACCCGTTGAGAACATACAACAAATTGCGTTGTATGTTCTCATCCTAGCGAGAAGATCACCCGGTGCAAGGGAGCAGCCCCAAAAACAAAAAGGCCGCCAACCGCTCCAACGGTTAACAGCATACAGGTGAAAAAGATTCCAAAACACTTTTTCACCTGTGATTTTGCCAGCTTAGACCAGTAAAGTCAAGCGGACACCCTGGCAGGATCGCACCGCCCTACGCAGAAAATTTTTCGTTGCCGACCAAATATCTTGCGGCTCAAACACTTGACAAAGTCAAGTTGTCGGCATATACTTGACTTTGTCAAGTATATGCCCCTTTCAAGTGATATTGGCTATAGGAGAAGATCATGGTACCAGGCTTTGCATATTTTGTTTCTGTTCTGCGAAAAGATTTTGTCACGGAGTGCAGCCGTAAATTGGCGCAAGACCACATAACACTTAGCCTTTTATATCCGATCTTATATATAGGGAAACACCCCTCGTGTTCTCCCAAAGAGCTGACCCAGGCACTGAATATGGACTGGGGTTTCACGCAGCGTTCCCTGGACAAACTGGCCTCCGAACATCTGATCAGCCGGCAACGGGACGAGAAAAACCGCCGCTGTTATCATCTGGAGCTGACCGATGAGGGATGCCGTCTGTATCATAAAAGCTACGATCTGATCCGCGCATGGAACGAACAGAAGCTCTCTGTTCTGACCCCCGATGAACAAGCGCAGCTGACAACACTTCTGGAAAAAATAGTCCAAGCGGAAGGAGAAAACAGTCATGTTTGAAACGATCTTAAGCCCGGTTGAACTGGGGACCTTGAAACTGAAAAACCGCATTATCTTTGCACCGACTTCTATGGGACTGCAGGGCGAGGAATACTATCAAAAGATCGAGCAGATCGCATCCGGCGGATGTGCCATGATCATCATTGGCGACGTTCCGGTACTGCCCACCCGGTTTGGACAGAGCCTTTACAGCAAAAAGGGATTTGCCCACTATCAGAAGCTGACGGAGATCGCACACAAGCACGATTGCCGGATCTGTGCACAGCTCCACCAGACCGACACCAACATAAAGGGCATGATCAAATACATCCCTGGTGTTCTCAGCAAAAAGATCACACCGCAGCAGCTGCGTCCGCTGCTCAACGAGCAGGTGTCCCCTTACATCACCAACATGCCCGTTAAAAAGATCAAAAAGATCACCAACGCCTTTGGCGAGGCTGCTGTGCTGGCTCAAAAGGCCGGGTTTGACATGGTACAAGTACATGGTGACCGGATGTGCGGAAGTTTCAGTTCTACGGTCTTCAACCACCGCACAGATGAATATGGCGGATGCATTGAAAATCGACTGCGCTTTGCAACAGAAGCCGTTTCTGCGATCCGCAGCAAGCTGCCGGACTACCCCATCGACTACAAATTGGCGGTCCGCCAAGAAGATCCCCACTATGGCAATGCTGGCGTGCTGACGGATGAACTGGCGGTATGTGTTCCGCTTTTAGAAAAAGCCGGTGTGACCAGCTTCCATGTGGCATTGGCAAACCACTCAGACCTGCAGGATACGATCCCCAGTGCAAAGCACCCCTATTTTGCGGAGGAAGGCTGCTTTTTGAAATTCTGCGACCTGGTGCGTCAATATACATCGCTGCCGGTCTGCGGCGTAGGCGGCCTTGCGCATCCGGAGTTTGTGGAACAGCAGCTGAAGGATGGCCGCATCCAGTGTGCAGCCATGAGCCGTCAGCTGGTGGCTGATCCGCAATGGGTCAACAAGATCGCCGCCGGCAACGCCGAAAAGATCCATATCTGCGTCCGCTGCAATAAGCGCTGCCTGGGCGGGATGATGGAGCACAAAGGCGTACACTGTATTTACGAAGGGAAAGACTAACCTCTCCCCCTCTCCGGAGCAAACCTTAAAGCCTTCTGAACCAATGGGCGGAACTCCCCCACCCGGTTTGGAAGGCTTTTTATTCTTTGCGGCGGTCCCCGCCTGCGTACTCTCCTTTTTCCTCTTTATAAAATACCTTGCCGGGCGCATGGCTCTGCTTTGCTGTGAAATGTGGTCAAATTTTTTCGGAAATCCTCTTGACAAAGTCCTTTGGAGCCAGTATACTGAACACAGTTCATTTTGAGGGAGGCAGTAAGCGTGAATACCATCGTGACGTCCAAAGAAGCGATCCTGCGCACCAGCCGTCAGTTGATCCAACAGCAGGGCTGGAATGCAGTGAATATCCGCGCCGTGGCAAAAGCCTGTGACATCTCGGTGGGCTCCATCTACAACTACTTTGGCTCCAAATCAGAGCTGGTGGCCGCTACGGTGGAGAGCGTTTGGTGTGATATCTTTCATTTCCCGGAAAACGGCGGTGCCTTCGGCAGCTTTCCCAGCTGTGTAGAATGGGCCTTTGCCCGGATGCGGGAGGGAGAGGAAAAATACCCCGGCTTTTTCACGCTACATTCCATGAGTTTTGTGGGTGCAGACCGCTCCGACGGACAGCAGCGCATGGCGCAGTCCTGGCGGCACATCCGGCAGGGACTGGAATATGTATTGCGCAGTGACCCCCAGGTGAGACCGGATGTCTTTGATTCGGATTTCACCCCGGAAAAATTTGTGGAGATCATCTTTTCCCTGATCCTATCCGCTCTGTTACAGCACAACTACGACTGCTCTGGTATTTTGGGCATGATCCGAAGGGTGCTGTATTGACCCCGGTACGCCGGGGTTTTTCCGAGTGCAAAATGAACACTGTTCACCAAAGCCGCCAAACAGGCGGTGCATCCTCCAAAAAATAATTGAATCAAAGAAAGGGACCTCTGACATGCAAGCATTGGTAGAAACCGTATTTGACGCCGTATATCTGATCTCTGTGATCGCTATCGGCATCACCATGATCGCAAAGAGCCATGGCCAGAAGCAGTATAAACTGTTCGGCATTATGGCTGTCGTACTGGGCGCAGGTGACTCCTTCCACCTGGTTCCCCGTGCGCTGGCACTGTGCACCACCGGCCTGGAGAACTTTACCGTTGCGCTGGGCACCGGCAAGTTCATTACCTCCATCACCATGACCATCTTCTATATCCTGCTGTACTACGTCTGGCGGGTGCGCTACCAGGTGCAGGGTCAGAAGAATCTGACCATTGCCGTTTACCTGCTGTCGGCTGCACGCATCGCTCTGTGCCTGTTCCCCCAGAACGCATGGCTCAGCGCCGAGGCTCCTCTGAGCTGGGGCATCTACCGCAACATCCCCTTTGCTCTGCTGGGCCTGCTGATCATCGTGCTGTTCTACCGCAGCGCCAAGGAGCATGAGGACAAGGCTTTCCGCTGGATGTGGCTGACCATCGTGCTGAGCTTTGGCTTCTACATCCCGGTGGTGCTGTGGGCTGATACCATCCCCATGATCGGTATGCTGATGATCCCCAAGACCTGCGCTTACGTCTGGACTGTGCTGATCGGCTACTCTGCTATGAAGAAGGAGAACGCATAATGAAAAAGCTGCTGAATACTTCTTTCGGCTACATGATCGCCGGGCTGGCTGCCGGTGTGTTCTACCGCGAGTTCACCAAATTTACCGGTTTTGTGGGCAAGACTACCCTGGGTGTGCTGCATCCGCATCTGCTGATGCTGGGCATGGGGATGTTCCTGGTCTTGGCTCTGGCCGCTCGTCAGGCCCCAGCTCTACTGGAAAACCGCAGCTGGAAGCGGTTTTATCTGCTGTATAACCTGGCCCTGCCCAGCACCGCTGTGATGCTGCTGGTGCGCGGCGTGACCCAGGTGCTGGCCCAGACCCAGGCTCTGGTATTGAGCCGCGGTATGGATGCCGCCATCTCCGGCATTGCGGGCCTGGCCCACATCCTGATGGCAGTGGCGCTGTTCTTCCTGTTCTCTGCACTGAAGAGCGTTTTTGCTGCTGAGATCCCCGCTGCGAAAAACTGATCTCCCCTGCCCTCCGGGCAGCAAAAAAGCCGTGCTTCTAAAGAAGCACGGCTTTTCTTTTTCTTCTGTTCAAAGCAGCAGCACCAAGGTGCCTGCCACCACCAAAGTCAGCCCGACTGCGGCCCGGGGCGAGAGTTTTTCGCCAAATACCAGGCGGGAAAATACCACTGTGACCAGGATGCTGAGCTTATCAATGGGGACCACCACGCTGGCCGGCCCCTGCTGCAAGGCACGGTAATAGCACAGCCAGGATCCGCCGGTGGCTAAACCCGACAGACACAGCACGCCCAATTCTCCCCGGGGGATCTGGCGCACCTGGCTGCTTTTTCCCGTTACAAATACCATGACCCAGGCCATGACCAGCACCACGCAAGTCCGCACTGCTGTGCCAAGGTTGGAGTCCACCCCGGCAATGCCCACCTTGCCCAAAATGGCCGTCAGGCTGGCAAACACCGCAGAACCGACCGCATACGGCAGCCAAAGGCGATGTTCTGGCTCTGTGCGGGCAGGATCCCGCTTATCGATCATCCACAGTGTGCCCACTGCCAGCAGCAGCGCACCCAGCGCTTTTGCCGGACTGACAGGCTCCCGCAGCAAAAGCCACCCCAGCAGAATGGTAAGTACCGTACTGGATTTATCAATGGGAACCACCTTGTTGATATCCCCCAGCTGCAGCGCCTTGAAATAGCAGAGCCAGGATGCACCTGTTGCAAGGCCGGAAAGGAGCAGGAATAGCAATGTCCTGCCCTGCAAATGGAACAGCTGCCCCCCTGTTCCGGTAAGCAGCACCATTGCCCAGGAAAACACCAGCACCACACAGGTGCGCACTGCTGTTGCTACTGTGGAATCGGTGCGCCGTATTCCACACTTAGCCAGAATGGCCGTAATGCCCGCAAAAAAAGCAGACCCAAATGCATAGATAAGCCACATACACTGCTCCTCTCAAATGCAAAAAGACCGCCTGTCCTCAGACAAGCGGTCTTTTCTGGTGCGAGGGAGGGGATTTGAACCCCCATGGTTACCCACACGCACCTCAAACGTGCGCGTCTGCCAGTTCCGCCACCCTCGCATATGTTAGCCGTGCGGACTGCCTGATTATAATACCACACTTTGGGGGTATTGTCAAGCAGTTCTATGGAAACCGTCCCCCTTCTTTTTTCAAGGAAAAGATTCCGGGACTGTTCCCGTTTTCATAGAACAGCAGGCACTGCATATGCTGGTAAAAGAAAAGGAGGCGCATGGGATGTCATTTACAGTGAACAACCGGGCTGGGCGGAGGATATTAGTCGCCCTGCTGGCGGCGGCAGGTTTTGCAGCAGGTATATGGACGGGGGTGGCCGGAACACATCCGGCAGCAGCCTGCCACCAGCCGGATCTCTCCCCTGTTCCGGATACGGTGTTTGCCCAGCAGGAGGCAGCGCTCTCCGCTCCGCCGGAAAAATGGGTCTGTCTGACCTTTGACGATGGGCCCAGCAAAACCACCCCTGCTGTATTGGATGCGCTGAAAAACGCTGGTGTGCCCGCCACATTTTTTGTGGTAGCCACCGGGTACAACGACAAATATCTCCCGCTTGTAAGCCAGGCCCAGGCAGCCGGGCACCAGATCGCACTGCACTCCGCCAGCCATGAATACGACCAGATCTACCGCAGCCCGGAAAGCTACTGGAAGGACCTGGAGCTGCTGCGCCAGCGCCTGTCCCCTTATCTGGATGCATCCGACCTGCGGTATCTGCGTTTTCCCGGCGGAAGCACCAACACCGTCAGCCGTCGCTACGGCGGCAAAGGGGTGATGCAGCAGCTCAAGCAGCAGGCGGTACAAAAAGGATACCGGTATGTAGACTGGAATGTCTGTGCTGAGGACGCCGTAGGCGGAAAACCCAGTGCAGAGACGATCTTTCGGAATGTGATCCGGGAAGCACAGGGGCAGGAACAGTGCATCGTACTGATGCACGACTCTGCCACCACCCGCACCACAGCCGAGGCTCTGCCGGATATCATTCAGTGGTTCAAGGACCAGGGATACACCTTCTGCACCGTAGAGCAGGTACTGCCTCTGCCAGAAGGTTAAGACTTGTTTTTCCCCTGTTTGCCATTCTCGTTATAATAGAGAAAATAGTCCCGGACGGTCATCGCCACCAGCACCACCGCCAGGCTGCCCAGCATGATCCACCCATCCGGGGTCTTCATCAGCTCCGGACGCCCCAGGAACAGCAGCAATAAAATGCCCAGTGCCGCTGCACCCGGCAGCAGCATCCGGTGGGCTGCCTGCAAAAGTCTGGCTCTGCGGGTAGGGATCGGCGGGTCCAGAAGCTGTGGCTGGTTTGCGGTGCAGCGGATGATCGCGGTAGGGATACGCCCGCCATAATAGCAGGCTGCCTTGTATTCCAGCCCATCCAGCAGAAACCGAGGGGTCATCCCCTCTTGCAGCATCTCCAGCGTCAGACCATTTTCCGCCGCATATGCTTCCAGCGCCGTAGTAAACTCCTGCGGGTTCTGTACAGAAGTATCCGGAATAAAGGAAAAAGTCTTTTCGTGTTCGGCCAGAGCCACTGCCTGCCAATCTTCCAGCCAGCCGGTAAAAAATCCGCCCTGCCGGTCCGGAGTTTGCATCCGGGCCAGGCACCGATCCACGTCCAGTGCCGCCAGGCTCTGGCTGTTTTTTTGCAGCTGGCTGCAGAACTGGATGGCCCCCGCCAGCTGCTGGGCCCGCTGCTCCAGCAGGATCTGCTGGGTCTGGGCTGCATCGGGCAGAGCCAGTTCCCCCTGCAAGACCTGACGGATCTGCGGCAGGGGCATTTCCAGCATACGCAGCATACGGATCAGTTTCAGGTCGTGTACGTCTTTGGCAGAGTAATCTCGGTAGCCATTGCCCCGCCGGGCCGGAACCACCAGACCCTCTGTTTCATAAAACCGAATATTCTGACTGGATACGCCGCTTTGTTCAGCCGCTTGCTTGATATTCATATAGGTCACCTCCGTTGGATGTATCAGGGAGGGGCGTTTTTGCCCCCCTGCTACACCCTATATACACCATGAAGTAACTTGAAGGTCAAGCTTTTTTTGAAAAAACCCCGGCAGAAGCCTCAAAAAAAGAGGTCCCGCCGGGGTTTTTATGCAGTTTCAGTGCTTAATGCAGCTTACTGAGCCTGGTTGAACACGACAAATGCGCGGTATGCCATGTATAGGTCCGTCTTGTGGATGACCTCAAAGGGAGAGTGCATGGACAGCACAGGCACACCAATATCCAGCACGGGGATGCCGCGGTTTGCCACATACTTTGCAATGGTGCCGCCGCCGCCCAGATCCAGACGGCCCATCTCGCCCAGCTGCCAAGCAACATTGTGCTCGTCCAGCAGACGGGTGATGCTGCCCACCAGCTCAGCGGATGCATCGCTGGCAGCGCCCTTGCCGCGGCTGCCGGTGTACTTGACGATGCCCACGCCGCGGCCGGCATAGGTGCCATTCATCGGCTCAAATGCGCTGGACCAGTTGGGATCGTAAGCTGCGGTAACGTCCGCAGACAGGCAGACGCTGTTGTGGAAGGCAATGATGTCGTCCTGACCAGCTGCACGGCAGAGCTGCTGCATGAAGTGGAACACATACATGCTGTTCATGCCGGTGATGCCGTCGGAGCCGATCTCCTCCTTATCCGTCAGAACGCAGACGGTGGTGTAAGCGGGGTTCTTGGTCTCGATCTCAGCCAGCAGAGCGGGGTATGCATTCACCCGGTCATCGTGGCCGTAGCCGCCGACCATGGAACGGTCAAAACCGATATCCCGTGCCTTGAATGCGGGCACGATCTCGATCTCTGCACGGACAAAGTCCTTTTCCGTGATGCCGTACTTCTCGTTCAGCAGGATCATGGTGTTCAGCTTGACAGCGTCCTTCACTTCCTCATCCTGCACAGCCTCAGAACCGATGAGCAGGTTCAGCTCCTCTGCACGGATGCCGTCCGGCAGCTTGCGGTCGTTCTGCTCTGCGGACAGGTGGGGCAGCAGATCGGTGATGCAGAACACCGGATCGCTGTCCTCCTCGCCGATGCAGACGTTGACGGTGGTGCCGTCTGCCCGGGTGAACACGCCGTGGATCGCCAGGGGGATGGTAGCCCACTGATACTTGCGCACGCCGCCATAGTAGTGGGTCTTAAAGTAGCTCAGGTGGTCAGACTCATACAGCGGAGTGGGGCGCAGATCCAGCCGGGGGCAATCGGTGTGAGCGATCAGCAGGCGGAAACCGTCCTCAAAAGAGCGGGTGCCGATGGTGGCAGCCACGATCGCCTTGTTGTCCTGCACAAAATAGATCTTGTCGCCTGCGGCGTAGGTCTTTTTGGGGTCGAACAGCTGGTAACCAGCGGCCAGCAGCTGCTTCTCGCTCTCTGCGGCAGCCTCACGCTCGGTCTTAGCAGCGTCCAGATACTTCTTGTAGCCCTCTGCAAAGGCAGATGCCTTCTCACGCACGTCCACGTCCTTATCGGCGGCATAGGCGGGCTTGTAGAACAGCTTTTCTGCCAGCTGCTGGGCCTGGGTCTTTTCCTTCATGGTTACATTTCCCTTTCTTCATATAATTTTATCATCACCGGGGCGGGGCCAAAAAAGGCTCTGCCCCGGTTTTGGCAAGTAGGATTCACCCTGCGTACAGCTGGGTATATGCCTGGTAGCAGGCAGTGATCTTATAAACATAGTGGTTCATCTGGTTATAGGGAAACCCCTGCAGCGTAACGCCGTCCGCCGAATGTTCTGCTTTTTCCAGCAGTGTATCCACCGTACCCCAGCCGCTGTGGTACGCAGCTGCGGCAGTGGGAACATCCCCTCCATACCGAACCAAGCAAAGGTGCAGATAATAGCAGCCAAAGCGGATGCTGACTTCCGGCTCGTACAACGAGTCAAAGGTCAAAGGCTCTTCGGATGCGATCTTTCCCCGGAGCCAGTCAAAGGTCCCCTCGGTCATCTGCATCAATCCCCTTGCCCCCACACTGGACTGGGCACTGGGATCAAACCCGCTCTCTGTACGGATAAAACTGTACACCAAAAGCGGGTCCAGCTCATAAACATCGGCCCAATGCTCTACCTCTGCCTGATAGCGGCGGGGATAAAGCAGGCTTTTTCCCCAGCGGAGCAAAAACGGTGCGGCAAACGCCAGCACGCATAACGTCAGCACCAGGGCTGTGAATTTCTTTCTTTTTTTCAAGGCAGGCTCCCGGTGCCCCCTTCCTCCGCTGCTTCAGCCAGCAATGCACTGCATAGCTGCCGGGCAGCTGCGATCAGTGCTGCGCAGTCCGCATCATTGCGCAGGATATAATCCGCCTGGGCCGTAAGCTCTGCTTCCGGCGTTTGGGCGTTCAAGCGACGGGCTGCCATTTCCGGCGAGATGCCGTCCCGGGCAGCGATCCGGGCAACGCTTGTTTCAAACGGGGCCGTTACCACCGCCAGGCGATCACATTCGGCCTGGGCAGCAGTGCCCACGATCACAGCACCATCCAGCACAAACAGCTTACAACCCGCCGCCTGTGCCTCTTGTTTTGCCTGGCGGATGCGGCGGATGATCTCCGGATGGGTCAGTGCATCCAGATCCGCTTTGCCTTCCGGGGTGGCAAACGCCCGGTCTGCCAGGGCACGGCGGTCCAGCCGTCCCGCCTCGTCCACCAGGTCCTGTCCAAAGCGCTGTGCCAGCTGCGGCAGCAGCGGCGAACCCGGTGCCAGGATCTCCCGGGATATCTGATCCGCATCCGCCAGCGGGACACCCTGCTGGGCAAAAACCTGCGTGGCAGTAGATTTGCCGCAGCCGCTGCGGCCCGTAATGCCCAGGGTGATCATAACTGCACCACCCGGAAAGCGGCTGCCCGTACCAGCCGGTTATACACTGCCATGGACAGGCCGTCCCGGCCGGGGCAGCGGGCATATACCACCCCGTCGCCCTGCTCATCCAGAGCGCGGAGGCTGCGGAACAGGTGCTTTGCCTGATCCGCTCCGTCCCCTTCACGGCCATATTCCACACAGGGAACGCCCAGCTGCGACGCTTCCCCGGTAAAGCACAGACAGCTGGGGTTCTGGTCGGCATGGGCCTGGACATAGGCCCGGAACTGCTCAAAGCTGCCGTCCAGGATCGTAATATCCGCTTTAGGGGCATAATGCTTATACTTCATGCCCGGACTGCGCACCACAGCGCCCTCCGGCAGTTTTTCCAGGATCGCAGCGGAGACCTCCACTTCCTCTCCCAAGGCACGCTCCAGATCTTCCAGCGTGATATGGCCGGGGCGGAACAAGGTGGGCTTCGGACCCACCACCGAAACCACCGTGGACTCCACGCCCACAGCGCACTCGCCGCCATCCAGGATCAGGGGCAGGCGACCATCCATATCCGCCAGCACGTCCTGTGCATTGGTGGGGCTGGGCCGTCCGGAGAGGTTAGCCGAGGGGGCGGCAAAGGCACAGCCGCTGCGGCGGATCACCTCCCGGGCAACGGGATGGCTGGGCATCCGGATGCCCACCGTATCCAGCCCGGCGCAGCACTCATCCGCCACCTCCGGCCCCCGGGGCATGATAATGGTCAGCGGCCCGGGGCAAAACGCAGAGATCAGCAGCTGCGCCCGCTCCGGGATCTCAGCCACCAAACCGGGCAGCATCTCCGGCCCGGCAACATGGACGATCAAGGGGTTATCCTGCGGGCGGCCTTTGGCCTCAAAGATCTTGCGCACGGCTGCCCCCTGACGGGCATCGGCCGCAATGCCGTACACAGTCTCGGTAGGCAGGGCAAAGATCTCGCCCCGGCGCAAAAGCTGCGCCGCCTGGTCAATACCTGCCTCATCGGCAGGGCGAAGGACGGTTTTTATATTCATACGTTTCCACGCTCTTTTCTTGTGCAAAGTTGTTTTGCTTTACAGCGTTTCGTGTGTTATTTCATCGGTTTCAAGCGTTCATTTGTTCCAGCCGCTTTGCCTGCTCCGTAGCGCAGAGCTGGTCGATCAGATCGTCCAGAGCGCCATCCATCACCTTATCCAGGTTGTGGATGGTCATGCCGATGCGGTGGTCTGTGCAGCGGTCCTGGGGGAAATTATAGGTGCGGATCTTCTCACTGCGGTCCCCCGTACCCACCTGCCCCTGACGGTTGGCGTTCAGCTCCTGCTGCTGCTGACGCTGTTTTTGTGCCAGCAAACGGCTGCGCAGGATCTCCATGGCTTTATCTTTATTTTGGAACTGACTGCGCTCATTCTGGCACTCCACCACCATGCCGGTGGGCAGGTGGGTGATGCGGATGGCGGAGGAGGTCTTATTGATATGCTGTCCTCCGGCACCGGAAGACCGGAAGGTGTCGATGCGCAGGTCCTTGGGCAGGATCTCGATCTCCACGTCCTCTGCCTGGGGCATCACGGCCACCGTGGCGGTGGATGTATGGATGCGGCCCTGGGTCTCGGTCTCCGGCACACGCTGCACCCGGTGGACCCCGCTTTCAAACTTGAGCCGATGGTAAACGCCCCGGCCATTGACCTCCAAAATGGCTTCCCGCACGCCGCCCAGCTCTGTCTCGCTGAGGGTCAAGGTTTCCATCTGCCAGCCGCGAGCCTGCGCATACATGGTGTACATACGCACAAGGCTGTGGGCAAACAGAGCGGCCTCTTCTCCGCCTGCGCCGCTGCGCACCTCCAGGATCACGCTTTTTTCGTCGTTTTGATCCTTGGGCAGCAGCAATAATTTAAGATTATTTTCCAGTTCTTCCACATCTCGTGCTTTTTCGCTCAGTTCTTGTTGTACCATCTGTTTGAAGTCCGGCTCCAGGGTCTCCCCTTCCAGCAGGGCTTTTGCCTGTGCCAGATGGTCCTGCGCTGTCTGCCAGGCGCGGCAGGCCTGCACGACAGGTTCTGCGTCGTGGTATTCCTGCATCAATCGGCGAAAAAGCATCGGGTCGGCAGCCGTTTGAGGCTGGTTGAGCCGGGTGGTCAATTCCTCAAAGCGGCGGCAGACTGCCTCCAGCTGAGGGTACAGCTGCTGCATCATAGGGCAAGCACTCCTTTTTTCTGCTGGGGACGAAAGGCGCTGCTTAAAAACAGCCCAAACGGCCCCGGGGTCTTGGGCAAACGCCAAGCGCCCTAGACCTGCCCCGGCTTTACCACCTTTTTGATGTTTTTTTCGATCTTTGCACGGGGCAGCATTACTTCCCGCCCGCAGCCTGTGCAGCGGATGCGGAAATCCATCCCCACGCGCAGCACCTCAAAACTGGCCGCACCGCAGGGGTGCTTTTTCCGGGTATAGATCGTATCCCCTACCGAGATATCCATAGTCTTTCCCTCCCTGCGCACAAGGGGTGCGCACATGGTTATAGTATAAACCAAACTCGTTCAAAATGCAAATATCCGCTGCGCCCCGCATATGCTTGTACTGACCCGGCAGTACAGCTGTTGCCCGGGCAGGCTAAAACCAACAGAAAGAGGAATGAAAGATGATGCAAACTTTCCGTACCGAGTCCAACTATCGCAGTGCCGCTCGTCTGACCGCACCGGAGCTTCGTGCTGCACAGCAGCGGGGCGAGATCCTGCAAAGCACCGCACTGGCCTTTGATACCCAGCGCCAGCTTTGGTTTGAGCTGGGGGGTGTGCGGGGCATGATGCCCTTTGCAGAGAGCGCTGACGGCGCCGAACGGGGTGCTGTGCGGGAGATCGCCGTGGTGACCCGTGTGGGACGTCCCACCTGCTTTGTGATCCAGGATCTTTCCACGGACGGAGAGGGACACCCCTGCTATCTGCTCTCGCGGGCCGAAGCCCAGCGCCAGTGCAAGGCAAATTATCTGGATCAGCTGTCCCCCGGCGATATCCTGCCCTGCACCGTGACCCATATTGAATCCTTTGGCGCTTTTTGCGACGTGGGCTGCGGCATCAGCGCTCTGCTGCCCATCGACTGCCTGTCGGTGAGCCGCATCTCTTCTCCGGCCGATCGGGTGCGGGTGGGGCAGCAGATCCTCTGCGCCATTAAAAACCGGGACCCGCAGGGCCGCTTTGTGCTGTCCATCCGGGAGCTGTTGGGCACCTGGGCCGAGAATGCAGCCCAGTTCCATGTAGGAGAGACCGTGGTAGGCATCGTGCGCAGCGTAGAGGAATACGGCACCTTTGTGGAGCTGGCCCCCAACCTGGCAGGTCTGGCCGAAAGCTGCCCCACCCTGCGGCCGGGCCAGGTGGTAAGCGTCTACATCAAAAACATCCTGCCCGAAAAAATGAAGGTAAAGCTGGTGATCGTGAACCACAGCCTGGAGCAGGAGCATCGGTTCCCGCTGCGTTACTTTATCACCCAGGGGCACCTGGACCGGTGGGTCTACTCCACGCCGGAATGTTCCAAGCTGGTTGAGACAGATTTTACCTGTGCGGCTTGCAATCCGGCCTGAAACCTTTTATACTAGAGATACAGCAAACAATAAAGGGATGTGAGGGACTATGGCCGCCAACGATGCTTTTACCGCAGGGGTTCGCCCCGGCGGGCTGACCAACAGCACAGAGATCCGGCTGCTGCTGTGTTATCTGGTAAAAAACGCCGGGCCGATCTCCCGGCAGGAGATCGAGACCGCCCTGGTGGAGGAAGCTCTGGTCAATTATTTTGAGATCGGCTCCTGCTTAGACGACATCTGCAAACAAAAGCTGGTGACTGAGTCCGCCGGGTGCTATTCCATTACAGAAAAAGGCCGCCGGGTGGCACAGGAGCTGGCCTATGACCTGCCCCGCAGTGTGCGGGAGCGGGCCGCAGCCGCTGTGCTGCGCAGCCAGACCTGGGAGCGCAAGGCCGCCGAGTACGATGCCCATATCACCGAGAAAGCGGACGGCCACTGCACTGTGCGCTGCACGGTCAAAGGCTTAGACCAGGAGCTTTTCTGTTTGGATCTTGGTGCGCCGGATCGTCTTTCTGCGGAAATGATCAAGAAACAGTTTATCCTGAAAGGCAACGAGATCTATCAGCTTTTGATCAATAAGCTCACCGAGGAGCAGCCCTGACCGCCTCTGCCGGCGGCGCTGCTGTTCTGCTTTGGTGCAGCTGCTATACAAAACGGACTTCTGGCATTGGCTGCCTCCGAATAAGAAATCATTGCCCGCCGACTGACGATTTTGTGCAATTGCTGTGTCAAAGCAGCTTGCCAGCCAGCAAGGATGCCTGCGCTGCTTTTCCTTGCACTAGCCCAAAATCGCCGGGCGGCGGGTGCGTAGCAGTTCTGGCCCGGAGATTTGTGCCCAGAGTGCCCTGGAAAGGGCGCGTGGAATACTGGATGTATTTCCAAGCCCTTTACAGGGTGCTATGGGGCAAATCTCTCAGCCAGAACCAATGTTTTCTTATTTGGAGGCCGCCTTGGTCAGAGGTCCGTTTTATCTTGCGTTTCTTTCCAAAACAGCGGCCGCAAAAGGCCCCCGTTCCCCTTTGTACCAAGGGAACGGGGGTCATTTGCAGCTTCACCTCACAACAGGATACAGATCAGCCCGGTACAGCCGTCATTGATGACCTTTTCCAGGGTTTCCTGCAGGCGGGTGCGCGCCTCCTGCGGCATATGCAGCAGCTTGTTCTGCAAGCCCTCGTTTACCAGCTCGTGCAGGCTTTTGCCAAAAATATTGGACTGCCACAACTGCACGGGGTCCTCCTCAAAGCCGCCCAGCAGACTTTGCACCAGATCCTCTGACTGTTTTTCGGTGCCCACGATGGGACTGATCTCGGTATGGATGGTGGCTTTCATCATATGGATGGAAGGAGCGCAGGCTTCCAGCCGGACGCCATACCGCCCGCCCTGCCGAACGATCTCCGGTTCTTCCAGGCGCAGCTGATCAATGGTGGGCATCACGATGCCATAACCGGTGGCTTCCACCTGTTCCAGCGCACTGCGCACCCGTTCATAGGCACGCTTTGCCTGTGCCAGCTCAATGATGCACGGCATCAGTCCCGCTTCGTCTCCGATCTCAAGACCTGTCTGCTCACTGAGCACCTGGTAGAACACCTCTGGTTTCAGCTCCACCGAGATGCGCACAGCCCCCTCGGCCAGATCCATACCGCTGACAGCCGAACGCTGCACAGCTGCGCAGTCCAGCGCCCCGGGAGCCGCCGGGCCGGGGATGTCCTTCATCCGGGCCACCCCTTCCGCAAACTGCATGGCCGCTGCATATACCTCAGCTTGCAGCCAGTGGCCCGGCTCCAGCATCGTGACCCAGCGGGGCAGTGCAAAATCCATCTCCCGCACCGGGAATTCATACAGCACCTGACGGAGGATCTGGTTCAGCTGCGCCGCATCCAGGTCCACACAGCTTACCGGCAGTACCGCCCGGCCATAATCACGGGCCATGCCCTGTGCCAGCTGAAGGGTCTCCGGCGCATCCGGATGGATGCTGTTCAGCAGGATAACAAAGGGTTTGCTCAGCTGTTCCAGCTCCTCCACCACCCGTTTTTCCGCCCGGGCATATCCCTCCCGCGGGATATCGCTGATGGTCCCGTCGGTGGTAATGACGATGCCAATGGTGGAGTGCTCACAGATCACTTTGCGGGTACCGGTCTCTGCCGCCAGATCAAAGGAGACCTCCTGCTCAAACCATGGGCTTTTGACCATCCGGGGCTTTTCGTTTTCCTCATGGCCCATGGCGCCTTCCACCATATAGCCCACACAATCCACCAGGCGGACCCGGCACTCTCCGCCGCCTTCCAGCTGCAGCGGGGCCGCACTTTCCGGCACAAACTTTGGCTCGGTGGTCATGATGGTCCGCCCGGCAGCGGACTGGGGCAGCTCATCCCTTGCCCTTGCCCGGGCGGCCGCTGGCCCGATGGAAGGCAGGATCAGCTCCTCCATAAAACGCTTGATAAAGGTAGATTTTCCCGTCCGCACCGGGCCTACCACCCCAATGTAGATATCGCCGCCGGTGCGTGCTCCGATCTCACGGCAGACTGCACTTTGTTCCTGTTTTTCCAAAACACTCTCCCCTTTCAGTGCATATGTATGTCCATGCAGGGAAAGTTATACCGGAAAAAAGCCCCTCTATTCTCCGCAAAAAAACACCAGACCGCAGGTACGGGCAGCCGCGGCAGCGGCTCCGACCCCACAAGGTCCGGTGCTTATCGTTCATGGTTTATTTTATCGGCTGCCAGCAGGCCGCACAGACCAGCTCCAGCACACTGCCCGCAATGCAGCGGGCCTTATCCGATATCAGGAAACAATTTTCCCGCTCTGTGCTGCGGGGGTCCACATCTGCCACCTTAAAGCCGGGCGTGACCGGGTAGCCATCCCGCAGCAGTCCCCGCAGGATCCCCCCGATCTGGGTACAGACCGGCACAGCCGGTCCCTGGGCGGAGTAGATCTCTGCCACCGCTTCCCCAGGCTGCACCAGATCACCGATTTCATGCAGGGTATGCCAGCGTCCTTCGGCCGGAGCGTGCAGCACCCGCTCGGCACCATAGCCGCCAATGACACCGGGCACCCCGGTATTGGGAGCTGCTGCCCCCTGCCGGATGATCCGTCCCAGGCGATGGCCCCGCTTCGTCTCGATTACCACATCCACATCCTGTCCGGCCGTAAACCCAGGCCCCAAGGCAATGGTCAGCGGCGCCATGCCACGATGGGTGCCAAGGTTTCGTTTGGCCAGGATCGCATCCACCAAAACGGCCGGTTTTGCCTTTGGGATCCATTGTCCCTCCGGGTCTACCAGCACCGGAACAGCTCCCTGCTGCCACACCTGCGCAGCCTCTGCCAGGCTGTGGATGCGCACTGCCCGCAGCCCCTCCACCTGGGTCTGTCCGGCATAGACAGCCTCACACAGAGAGACCTGACGGCGGATGGCTGCCGGGTGTTCGGATTCCAGCACCAACACCCGCAGCCCTGCTGACCAGAGCCGATGCACGACACCCGTGGCCAGGTCTCCGCCGCCGCGGACAAGGATCAACGGTCTTTCCTTCATTGCATTGCCTCCCCTCGCTGCAAAAACAGCGTCACTGTACCGCCGCAGGCTGCCATAGCCCCTGTGCCCGTACCCTGGGACGAAAACTCCACCAGGCAGCAGTTTTGACCTTCGGCCAGCATTTTTTGTGCCCGCTGCTGCGCCTCATACTCCAAAATACCACCGCCCACACTGCCTGCCAGCAGACCATCCCGGCCTACCAGCATTTTTGCGCCAGGGCTCCGAGGTGCCGACCCCTGCCGGGCCACCACCGTCGCCAGGACCCAATCCGTTTTGTCGGTCATTATTTTCAGCATCGACGGTGTAAAACCCTCTCGGTTTGGCGTGCTGTTTTTGCACTGAACGATCTGCGCCAAGATGGACAGCGCAATTTCCTGCGCTGTTTCCGCTCCGATCGCAAGGCCCACCGGACTATGCAGCGCCGCCACCTGTTCCGGAGCAGCCCCGGACTCCCGCAGCTGGCTGCGCAGCAGCTCTGCCCGGCGGCGGCTGGCCATGACCCCCACATAGGACAATGGTTTTTGAAGGATCTGCGTCAGGCAGTCCAGGTCATACCGGTGGCCCCGGGTCAGTACAACATAGCAGTCCCCCTTGCTGCCCGGCAGCCGGGACAAATTTTCAGCATAGGAACCCAGAAGCACCTGCGCAGCGCCAGCTTGCTCCAGGGCTGCGGCAAACTCCGGCCGGTCTTCCAGGGCGCAGACCGGCAGACCCAGCACCTGTGCCAGCCGCACCACCGCCTGTGCCACATGTCCGCCGCCGCATACCACCAGCCGAACCGGGGCAGTCAGCGGCTGTACAAACACCCGCACCCCTTCCAGGATGCAAATATCCGGGCTTTGCATGCTGCCAAGGACGTCCATGCCCCGCACCAGCAGCGCAGATGGAGCCGACGGCCACAGCAGCTGACCGCCCCCCAGCAGGAGCTGTCGGCCCTGGTCCGGCCCCTCCAGCACGGTGGCCAGCAGGCAGTCCCCCACAGACTGCTGTGCCGACAGGATCTGAGCAAAATTTTGTTCTTCCATACTCCCTCTCCGATCTCAAAGCGCGATCTCTACGGCTTGTTCATACGGGATATCTGTAAGCCGGGACTGCCATGCAAGCCAATCCTCCGGCCGCATCCGCCAGGCAAGGCCGCAGCCTGCCGAGATCTCTCTGGGCAGCGGGATCAGCCGCCCGGGCACCCCCTGGGCGGCACACTGTTTCTCCCATGCAAGGGCCTGCTGGGTAGTAGCAAACGAAAGCACTCTATACGGCTGTTTTGCCCTCATCCTTTTCTCCCTCTTCTGTTTATTCTGCTGCCAGCGTTTTTACCGCCTGGGCCGCAGCCAGCACTTCCTGCCGGGTATTTTGGCAGGAGAAGCTGAACCGCACCACCCCTTGCTGTACTGTGCCCAGCGCCTTGTGCATCAAAGGGGCGCAGTGTGCCCCTGCACGTACGCAGATCTGATGGTCCTCCCACAGGGCATCCGCCACCCGTGCCGAATCCTCCCCGGTCAGGTTCAAAGATACGATGGGCGCACGGAGGTCTGCATCCAGATCACCGTAAAATTCCAGCCCAGGCACATCCCGCAGCTGATCATAAAACAGCCGCGCCAGCGCCATCTCGCGCCGGGCCGTCTGTTCCACGCCCTGTTCCAGCAGCCACTCCACACCAGCAGCCAGACCGGCCAAGCCCGGCACGTTCAGGGTGCCTGCTTCCAGCGCAGTAGGCATCTGGGAGGGGTGGGCCAGATCAAAACTATGCACGCCGCTCCCCCCCACAGCCAGAGGCCGCACCCGCAGCCCAGGACGCACATACAAGCCACCGGTGCCCTGGGGCCCCAGCAGCGCCTTGTGGCCGGTGAAGCAGCACACATCTACCCCCAGTTTTTGGACCGAGAAGGGCTGCACACCCGCCAGCTGCGCTGCATCCAGAATGAGCAGCAGCCCATGCTGCCGGGCAAAACCCGAAACAAACCCCAGGTCGGTCAGGTTTCCGGTAACATTGGAAGCCCCAGTGACCACCACCGCCCGGGTATTGGGCTTCAGCAGCTGGGCAAACTGCTCATACCGCAGCCGGGCTTTGGCGTCCGTCTGCACAAAGCTCAGCTGCACCCCCTGCTGCTCCAGACGGTAAAGCGGACGCAGCACCGAGTTATGCTCACAAACCGTCGTGATCACATGGTCTCCCGGTTCCAGCAGACCGCACAGCGCAGTATTCAGCGCAGCTGTGGCATTGCAGGCAAACGCAATGCAGGCAGGGTCCGGTGCATCCAGCAGCCGGGCCACCGCCTCCCGGGCTGCCAGCACCAGGCGCCCGGCCTGCAGGGTCGGCTCATGGGCCCCACGGCCCGGATTGCCTGCATCCGAAAGCGCCCGCAGCATGGCCTGGCCTACTGCCGGAGGCTTGTGGAGCGTAGTGGCGGCATTATCCAGATAGATCATGGTTTGATCACGCTGGAAGCTGCCAGCAAAGTCTCCACGATGGAATACATATTGGTCACACTGCCCACGGCCAGTTTATCCGTCAGCCCATAAAAGTTCAGACAAGTGCCGCAGGTCAGGATCTCCACCCCTTGGGCCTCCAGCTCCCGCAGATCTTCCAGCAGGGGCGACCCATCGCAGGAAAGAGACGCACCGCCGTTATAAAACAGGATGGTGCGGGGCAGCTGGTCCTGCTGGGTCAGCGCAAACACAAAAGCCTTGAGCAGCGCCTGGCCCAGCTCTGCGCTGCCCTGCCCCATCTGGGCGGAGTCGATGGCCACCACAACTCCGGTGCGGACATCCGGCGTGCAGACCGGTGCGGGGACCGCTGCCTCCTGCACCTGTCCTACCGTAAACAGCACCCGGTACTGTCCCGGAGACTGCTTTTCTGCCTGGGTCTCGTAACCCTTCTGGCGGGCCATCTTGGTCAGGTTCTGGACGGCGATCTCGTTATCCACCAGCACCTCCACCTGACCCGGGCCTTCCAACTGGGCAATGGCCTGTTTTGCCTTGACCACCGGCAGCGGACAGGCATCTCCTCTTGCATCTACTAGGACCATGCGTGGTTCCTCCCTTGATTTCCGGGGTATCCCCCTATATATGATGGTTATTATTGCATCTTTTTGTTGTACTCCACAACGATCTCCGGGCCAGCGCCTTTTGTGATCTCGCCTACAACAGCCGCAGGCAGACCCGCAGCTTGCAGCTCTTTTTCCAGCGCAGAAGCATCCGCCGGGTCTACTGCCAGCAGCAGGCCGCCGGACGTCTGGGGGTCGAACAGGATCTCCTCCATCGGGAACGGCACACCCCGGAACTCCACCCGGCTGCCCAGATGGTTGCGGTTTCGCTGCCCAGCCGCAGTATATAGGCAGGCATCCGCCGCCTCCCAGGCACCGGGCAGCACCGGCAGGCGGTCGGCTTGGATCACACAATGGAGCCGATCCCCCATCATCTCCTGCAAGTGCCCCAGAAAGCCGAACCCGGTCACATCCGTAGCGGCATGGACCCGGTAGCGGCGGCTGATCTCAGAGGCTGTCTTGTTCAGGGTGGTCATAGACTGTATGGCTGCTTCCATCTGCTCCGGGGCGGCTTCCCCCACCCGATTGGCGGTGCAGATCAGCCCCACGCCCAGAGCCTTGGTCAAGATCAGCCGATCCCCCACCTGTCCGGCATCGTTGGTGTAGATCCGGCGAGGGTCCACCAGACCGGTGACAGACAGGCCATACTTGACCCCGGAATCCGCAATGGAGTGCCCACCTGCCAGTATCCCGCCTGCCTCAGCCACTTTCTCTGCACCGCCCTGTAAAATTTGGCCCAGGATATTCAGATCCATACTCTCCGGAAAGCAGACCAGATTCAGCGCTGTCTTGACCTGACCGCCCATTGCGTATACATCGCTCAGGGCGTTGGCAGCTGCGATCTGCCCAAAGATATAAGGGTCCTCCACCATCGGCGGAAAAAAATCCACCGTTTGCACCAGGGCCAGATCCTCCGTCAGGCGATAGACCGCCGCATCGTCCCGGCTGTCGTAGCCCACCAGCAGAGCGGGGTCTTTTTCTTTACGGGGGAGTTTTTCCAGGATACGGCTCAACACCCCCGCCCCCAGTTTTGCGGTACATCCACCGCCCGTACAAAAGACGATCTTTTCCGGTCCATTCATCGGATATTCCGCTCCTTTTCCTCAAAGCTTGTAACGACCGCCCGCACTCCGCAGCGAGCCAGGTGCCCGGCGGTTTCTGCCGCTGCCTGGCGCAGTGCCGGGGTATCCGCTTGGTTCAGGATCACCCAAAATTCCCGTTCTTCCGCTGCTTTGCGCCCCCCTGCGGGACTTGCAAGCAGCTGCGCCAGCAGCGCCGGGGTCAGCCGGGCATCCGGTGCTACCCCCAGCAGAGCCGCTGCCAGCGGGGCGCGGAAACAGACCTGCTCCAGCGGACGGCCCAGGGCGCTGAGCCCTGCCACCGCCAGCAGGATATCGCTCTGGGGCAGCAGCACCGGCTCATGGGCGGCAGGCGCTTTGCAGGGCAGTCCTTTGGCCCCGTCTGCTTCCAGGAATACCGCATCGGCGGCCTGCATCCACTCCTCCAGGCAGGCGGGCTGGGTCAGCTTATTCTGCGCAGCTGGCCTTCCCGCCACAGCGTACGTTCCAGCCGCCCACAACCCATCCCGCCGGTACGCATCCGGTGCCCAATTCCCGTCCTGCGGGCAGCGGATATGGGTGGTGGTAGAGGCCAGCACCCGCCAGCCTTTGCGGGCACAGTGCGCAGACATCTGGTACAGCAGGGTGGTCTTGCCCCCGCCCCCCACCAGCGAAACGATATGTCCCCGCTGCGAGAGAAAGGGCAGTGCTGCTTGGTCCAGCACCGATCACTCCTTTCTCAGAGCAGCTGCCATTGCCACCTGCTCCGGCAGAATGGGCAGCTCATAGAAACGGCTGCCGACGGCGTTATACACCGCATCCGCAATGGCAGGACCAGGGGTGTTGATGACCACCTCACCGATGGACTTTGCACCAAATGGCCCGCGCTGCTCATAACTGGGGGCAAAATCCACCCGGATATGACCGATATCCAGCCGGGTGGGGATCTTATATTGCAGCAGAGAGTTCTCTGCCAGGCGGCCCTTATCATCGTAGGTGACATTCTCGCTCAGTGCCATGCCAATGCCCTGAAGGATGCCGCCCTCCGCCTGTACCCGGGTCAGATTGGGGTTGATGGGGGTGCCGCAGTCCACACAGGCCGCATAATCCACCACCTGCACCTCACCGGTCTCCAGGTCCACCTCCACTTCCGCTGCGCCTACCATATACGGAGGCGGCGACCCCGCAGAGGTATGGCTCTCGGTGACTTCCAGTGCGATATCATGCCCGCACATCGATGCGGAAACGATTTTGGCCAGGCTGACGCTGCGGGACGCATCGCCCCCCGCCGTGACTGTGCGTCCGTCGAACTCTGCCTCCTGCTCCGGGCAGCCCAGCAGCTGCGCACCCAGCCGGCAGATCCGTTCCCGCAGCTGGAGAGCGCACTTTTCCACCGCTTTGCCGGTGACGTATACGGTGCTGGACGCATAGGAGCCGGAATCATAGGGAGAGAAGTCCGTATCTGCACCGCAGACGGTGATATCCTCCAGCGGACAATCCAGCACCTCGGCTGCGATCTGGGCCAGGGTGGTATCGCAGCCGGTGCCCATATCGGCCGCACCGATGAGCAGCGTATAGAACCCATCATCGTTCAGCTTGAGGGTAGCGCTGCCCACGTCCACACCCGAGATGCCGGACCCCTGCATCGACATTGCCATGCCCACAGCCCGCACCTTATGCGGACCGGCCGGGCGCACCGGGTATTTCTCGTCCCAATGGATCATCTCCCGCACGCGGGTCAGACACTGGTCCAGCGTGCAGCTGGTGTTCAGCTCCCCATAGTAAGCGGGCATACGCTCCCCTTCATGGGTGATATTTTTGGCCCGAAGATCAAAGGGGTCCATCCCCAGCGCAGCCGCCAGCTCGTTCACAGCGGACTCTACTGCAAACAGGCCCTGGGTAGCGCCATAGCCCCGGTAGGCACCGGAGGACATATGGTTGGTGTACACCACGTCACTGGTAAAGCGGAAGGCTTCTGCCTTGCCATACAGAGGGATGGATTTGTGACCGGACAGTCCCACTGTGGTGGGGCCATGCTCGCCGTATGCACCGGTGTTGGACAGCGTATACAGGTCAATGCCCCGGATGGTGCCATCCTTCATGGCACCCAGGCGGACGTGCAGCTCCATCTCGTGCCGGGGGGAGGACGCCGTCTGGCTCTCGGCCCGGGTAAACACCAGTTTGGAAGGCTTTTTGGTCTTCCAGGTAACAAAGGCCGGGTAGACCTCGCATACAGCCGTCTGCTTTGCGCCAAAACCACCGCCGATCCGGGGTTTGGACACCCGCACCATGGATTTAGGGATATGCAGTGCCGCTGCAATGATACGCCGGGCATGGAATACGATCTGGGTGGAGCTGACCACATTCAGCCGCCCATAGGGGTCCAGCGTGCAGAAGGTGCGGAAAGTCTCCATCATCGCCTGCTGACAGGCTTTGGTGTGGTAGGTTCGGTCAATGACAAGGTCACAATCCGCCAGCACCGCTTCGATGTCTCCGCTGCCGCACTGATCGTGGGCGCAGAGGTTGCGTTTATTATCCGCCCCCACCGGGCACAGGCTCTCCCAGCTTTCCTCCGGGTGCACCAGAATGGGGTTATCCTTGGCTGTGCGGAAATCCAGCACCGGTTCCAGCACCTGATACTGCACCTTGATGCATTTCAGCGCCTTATCGGCCGCTTGCTCATCCCGGGCAGCCACGATGGCTACCACGTCCCCCACAAAGCGGACATGGCGGTCGATGACCAACCGGTCGTGGGGGCTTGGTTCCGGATAGGTCTGACCAGCCTGGGTATAGCGCGGCCCTTCCTGGGGCACATCCTGCCAGGTAAACACAGCCTCCACCCCCGGGACCCGCAGCGCAGCGGCCGTATCGATCTGCTCCACCCAGGCATTGGCATGGGGCGAGCGCAGCAGCTTGACGACCAGACAATCCTTAGGCGCCAGGTCATCGGTATACACCGGCTGCCCGGTAAGCAGCTGCATAGCGTCCTTTTTGCGGACAGAGCGGTTGACAGCTTTCATTGGACAGCCTCCTTCTGTTTTTTCCAGTCCAAAAAGGCCAGGATGCCCCGCAGCTGTCCCTCGTAGCCAGAACAGCGGCAAAGGTTGCCAGCCAGGTACTCCCGGATCTCGTCCTCCGACGGATACGGATTCTCCCGGAAGAGAGCCAGGGCGTTCATCACAAAACCCGGATTGCAAAAGCCGCACTGCTCTGCCCCCTGGTCTGCAATAAATGCGCCGAATTCTGCTGCCTCCTGCTGCAGTCCCTCCAAGGTGGTAACACGGCGGCCCGCTGCCCGCGCTGCCAGCACAGAGCAGGACAGCACCGGCTTATCATCCAAAAACAGGGTGCACAAGCCGCAGTTGGAGGTCTCGCACCCCCGTTTGACACTGGTGCAGCCCAGGCTGCGGACCAGGTCCAGCAGCAATGTGTCCGGGCGGATATCCGCCGAGACGGGTTTATCGTTCAATGTAAATTGGATCTGCATACAAAGCCCCTCCCCTTTTAAGCCAGCTGCTCTGCGGCACGCCGCACCAGCACCCCGGCCAGATGGCGGCGATATTCGGCACTGCCCCGCATATTAGAGCCAGTCTGGATCTGTGCCTGAACAGCGGCAGCCATCTCCTGGGGCGTCATCCCCTCATCGAATGTGAACAGCACCGCACGCTGGGGCCGTGCGCCGAGCGCAAACCGGAAACCCGTCTCGGTGCGTGCCGCAGCACAGGTCAGCACCGGCAGGTCTGTACGGGTAGGACGCACCGACTGATAGATATGCTTTGCCGGTGTCTTGTGCAGGATCAGCCGCACCAGGATATCCCGGTCATAGGGCATCTGCGCATACTCACGCAGGGGCAGGATGCCGCCCTTATAAAGCTCCACATCGCAATCCATTGCCAGCAGCAGGGTCAGCAGGTCAGAAAAGCCGAACCGGCTGTAAATACTGCCGCCTACCGTGGCCAGGTTGCGCAGCTGCACCCCGACGATGTGGCGCAGCGCCTCTTTAAAGGCACCTTGTGCATAGGCTGCAAGACCGGCATGCTGCTCCAGCTCCCGCAGGGTGACCATGGCGCCAATGGAGAACTGCTCCGGCGTCTCCTGGATCTGATCCAGCCCCAGGGCAGACAGATCAATGGCTGTGCCCACCGGAATATTTTCCATTTTGAGCCAGACCATTCCACCCAGGACCCGGTTCGTGCGTTTCTGGTTGAGCTGCCAGGCTTGTTCCAGGCTTTCGGCCCGGACATACTCTCGGATCGTAATCATCTGCAATCCCTCTCTTTTTTGGCGGCGGCAGGCATAGCGCCGCAATCTCCTTTTATTTTACCACATTTTTTGGTATAATCCATACTAAAAGCATACTTTTGCCCGCAATTTGCGCGGGATGAATTTTTCGTTTTTTTCCTGTACGAGGTGTCCAAAATGAAGCATGATGCCAGTCCCGTTTTTGTCGGGTGTGTAGTGATGGCCTCCGGCCGCAGCCAGCGGTTTGGCTCCAACAAGCTGTTGGCCTCTTTTCAGGGGCAGCCCATGGTCTGCTCTGCCTTGGCGCTGGCGGACTCCCCTGTCTTTTGCGCCCGGCTGGCTGTGACCCGCAGCCCAGAGGTGGCCCAGCTCTGCCGCAAAATCGGCATACCCGCTTTGCTCCATGACCAGCCGCTGCGCAGTGATACTGTGGCATTGGGTTTGTCCGCTTTGCTGGAGCAGCAGCCCGCCTTAGCAGGGTGCGTGTTTCTTCCCGGCGATCAGCCTCTTTTGAAAGCACAGACCCTGCAGCGGCTGGTCCAGGCATTTTGCTCTGCCGGACCGGCACGGGAGCAGCAGATCTTCCGGCTGGGATGGATGCCGCAAAGCGGCCCCCGTCAGGCAGGAAGTCCGGTTTTGTTTGGGCGTGCCTACTTTGGACCGCTGCTCCATCTGCCGCCGGGGCAGGGCGGCAGCGCTGTGCTTCGGCAGCACCCTGAACAGGTCCGGTTCATCTCCCCGGATTCGCCGCTGGAATTGCAGGATGCCGACACCCCGGAGGCGCTGAGAGAACTGGAAAATGCGCTGTAAACGCAAAAACAGCCGGTACGGACGTACCGGCTGTTTTCTATATTCCGGCGAGATAAAAGCGCCGGATCAATTTTCTTCTTTCGGCAGCAGCAGGTTGAGCAGGATCGCCACAGCAGCCGCAGGAACAATGCCGGACTCGCCGCAGATAAGCTGAACAAACTGCGGGCACTGTGCCAGGATATTGGGCGTAGCACCCATACCATAGCCCACGCCCAGCGCCACCGACACGATGGTCAGGTTGCGTGCGGTCATCTTCTCCTTGGTGATCAGCTGGATACCGCTGATGACGATGGACGAGAACATCATGACCGCTGCGCCGCCCAGCACAGCCTGCGGCATAATGGACACCAGGGCACCCAGCTTGGGCACCAGGCCGCACAGCACCAGGAACACCGCACCGGAAGCCAGAGCCATCCGGTTGACCACCTTGGTCATGGCCACCAGACCCACGTTCTGGCTGAAGGAGGTATTGGGAAGAACGCCGAACAGCGCTGCAAAAGCAGAGCCCACGCCATCACAGATCACACCGCCGGACAGCTCTACATCGCTAGGCTCACGGCCAATACCGCCCTCCATCACGCCGGAAATATCGCCCACCGTTTCCACTGCGGTGACGATGAACATGACCAGCACCGGCAGGATCGCCCGCAGGTCAAACTCAATGGGCACCGGCATCAGCTTGGGCAGAGCAAACCAGCTGGCGTTTGCCACCTTGCTCCAATCCAGCACCCACGCCTTGGTAAACTCCACCCCTTCTGCGGTAAGGCCCGTGGTGGGCAGCACAAAGCCCATCAGGATGGCTGCAAAGTAACCAGCTACGATACCGATCAGGATGGAAGAGGAGCTGAGGAACCCCTTGGTCCAGTGCTTGAAGATCAGGATCACCACCAGCACGAACATCGCCAGCAGCAGGTTCTCCGCAGAGCCGAAGTCCGCTGCCTTATTGCCGCCGCCAAAGGAGTTGACGCCCACAGAGATCAGCGACAGACCGATGGACAGCACCACCGTGCCCGTGACCACCGGCGGGAAGAACCGGCGCAGCGGTTTCAGGAAAAAGCCCAGCACCGTCTCAAACAAACCGCCCAGAATGGATGCACCCATAATGGCGCCATAGCTCAGCACGCCGCCGCCCATAGTAGCCACCACGCTGTTGAACACCCCAATAAAACCAGAGCTGGTGCCCATGATGATCGGCACCTTGCCGCCGATGGGCCCAATGGCAAACAGCTGCACCAGGGTGACGATGCCCGCAACGAACATGGCATTCTGGAGCAGGTCGATCTGCAGGTGGGCAAACTCGCCCCCCACCATACCGCAGGCACCGGTGATGATCAGCAGCGGGGTCAGGTTGCCCACAAACATGGCGCAGACGTGCTGCAGACCCAGCGGAATGGCCTGGCGGAGCGACATCTTACCGTTAAAATCGTAAGCTGCCTGTTCCAACTTGACTTCTTTCACTTGATTCACTCTCCTCAAACTCGCAAAGAACATCCGTACAGAAAGAAAGCCCGTCTGGCCTGCCAAAAATAGACCTACGGGCGCCTTTGAGAACCGCATCTGGGAAAAGGCAGTTTGGATTATAACAAAGACGGACTTTTTTGTAAAATAAGTACGACTTTCATTTCCTTTCTTTTTGCAGCAAAAAAGCCCCACTTTTTTCTGGATTTTGCCGGGTAACCCCCCTGTCGCTGTGGCATCAAGCCGCTGCGACCGGCTTTTTGCAGAGCAGTCCCGCAAAATTTTTCCGGAATTTGTGCGTTTCGTGGATTTTGTTTGGCAGCGCTTTTCGCTTTTGAACACCCCCTCCGACCAAACGAAACCGCTGCACCCACCCTGGGAAAGCGGCAGGCGGGTTGTTTCTTCCCGGTATTTATGGTAAAATGAGACCGGTCAAACCCAAGGGCGGGTCCGCCGTCCTTTGATCTAGAAAATACAAGGAGGAAAACGCATAGACCCCCCTCCAGGAGATCTGTGCGCAACGAGAGAATGAGCGAAGAATGCACTCATGACTGCTCCCATTGCGGGGCAGCCTGCTCTTCCCGCGAGGCCCCGCAGCATGACGCCCCCAACCCTCACAGCCGCATTGGCAAGGTGATCGGCGTTGTGTCCGGCAAGGGCGGCGTGGGCAAAAGCATGACCAGCGCTCTGCTGGCCTGCGCAATGGCTCGCCGCGGCTATCACTGCGGCGTGCTGGACGCCGATATCACCGGCCCGTCCATCCCCAAGCTGTTCGGCATCCACGGCCGTGCTATGGCAGACGACCAGGGCTGCTGGCCGATCCAGAGCCGGATGGGCATTGATGTGATGAGCATCAACCTGCTGGTGGAAAACGAGGAAGATCCCGTGGTCTGGCGCGGTCCGGTCATTGCCGGCGCAGTCAAGCAGTTCTGGACCGACGTGGTCTGGAAGGACGTGGACTTCCTGTTCGTGGATATGCCCCCGGGCACCGGCGACGTGCCGCTGACCGTGTTCCAGAGCCTGCCGGTAGACGGCATTGTTGTGGTCGCCAGCCCCCAGGAGCTGGTGAGCATGATCGTAGCCAAGGCTGTGAACATGGCCGAGATGATGAAGGTACCCATGCTGGGCATCGTAGAGAATATGAGCTATATCCTCTGCCCGGACTGCGGCAAGAAGATCCAGGTCTTTGGCGAAAGCCATGTGGATGAGGTCGCCGCCAAGCATAACCTGCCTGTGCTGGCCAAGTGCCCCATCGACCCTGAGCTGGCTCGTCTGTCGGACGCAGGGCTGATCGAGACCTACGGCGGCCAGTATCTGGAAGGCGCTGCCGATGCCTGCGAAAAGCTGCTGAAGTAATCGCTGTCTTTGTCCCCTGCCCGGTACGCCGGGCGGGGGTTTTGTGTTTGCGTGCCCCGGCAAGTAAAAGGCACACTTTTTTGGACGGGACACAAAAGCACGCATTGCTTTATAAAATAAAGTCATCTCCCGGTTTTTGCTTTTTATTCTTGTTTTGTGAAGCATGTCTGGCTTTTAATCTGTTTTTTCTAAAGTTTTTGGCGCAGCGCTATTGTCAAACGCAAAGCAAAGTTTTATAATAAAGGCGCACCGGGGGGAAAGCGGTGCAAGGATGCGGCCAGTGGGCCGCCCATAAATATGGGAAAAAGGAGTATACTGTTATGCTGACGAATGAGTATCTGAAGCGGGTGTATGAGGGTCTGGCTGTGCGCAATGCCAGCGAGCCTGAGTTTTTGCAGGCTGTCCGGGAGGTCCTGGAGAGCATCCAGCCCCTGGTGGACAAGCACCCCGAGTACGAAGCCAACGGCTTGATCGAGCGTCTGGTGGAGCCGGAGCGCGTCATCAGCTTCCGTGTGCCCTGGGTGGATGATCAGGGCAAGGTACAGGTGAACCGGGGCTACCGGGTGCAGTTCAACAGTGCCATCGGCCCCTACAAGGGCGGCCTGCGGTTCCACCCCTCGGTCAACCAGGGCATCCTGAAGTTTTTGGGCTTTGAGCAGATCTTCAAAAACAGCCTGACCACCCTGCCCATGGGCGGCGGAAAAGGCGGCTCTGACTTTGACCCCAAGGGCAAGAGCGATATGGAAGTGATGCGCTTCTGCCAGAGCTTTATGACCGAGCTGTACCGCCACATCGGCCAGTTTGTGGACTGCCCTGCCGGCGATATCGGCGTAGGTGCCCGCGAGGTGGGCTATATGTTCGGCCAGTACAAGCGGCTGACCAACAGCTTCCAGGGCGGTATGCTCACCGGCAAGGGCCTGACCTTTGGCGGCTCTCTGGCCCGCAAGGAGGCTACCGGCTACGGTCTGTGCTACTTTACCGCTGAGGCGCTGAAATGTATGCGCGGCGACAGCTTTGCCGGCAAGACCGTGGTGATCTCCGGCTCCGGCAACGTGGCGATCTATGCCTGCCAGAAGGCTACCGAGCTGGGCGGCAAGGTCGTGACCATGAGCGACTCCAACGGCTATGTTTACGACCCCAACGGCATCGACCTGGCCTATGTGCAGGATCTGAAGGAGGTCCGCCGCGGCCGCATCAAGGAGTATGCCGACACCCATCCCGGCGCAACCTATGTGCCGGACTGCCACAAGATCTGGGAGACCCCCTGCGACATCGCTCTGCCCTGCGCTACCCAGAACGAGATCGACAAGGCTTCGGCGGAGGCTCTGGTCAAGGGCGGCTGCACCGTGGTGTGCGAGGGCGCAAATATGCCCAGCACGCCGGAGGCCATTGAGGTCTACCTGTCCAACGGTATTCTGTACGGACCTGCAAAGGCTGCCAACGCTGGCGGCGTAGCCACCTCCGGCCTGGAAATGAGCCAGAACTCCGAGCGGCTGAGCTGGAGCTTTGAGGAAGTGGACTCCAAGCTGAAGGGCATCATGGAGGGCATCTTCCACGCCAGCTTTGATGCTTCGGTGGCTGCTGGCTCTGAGGGCAACCTGATGGTGGGCGCAAACTGCGCAGGCTTTTTGAAGGTAGCCACTGCCATGCTGGCTCAGGGCATCACCTACTGATCCAACTATACAAATAAAACCGGGGGCTTTCCGTCATAATGGAAAGCCCCCGGTTTTTGCATCTTAGTAGCGAAGAACGAAATACAGCACATACACCCAGCTCATCAGACCATGGAGAATGGCCCACCCTACCGAATGCCAGGTGGTATAGCTGATGACCATTGCCAGGGCACTGCCAAAGGTAATGCCGGACTTTACAGTTTTGTTGATGACCGTCTGGTTTTCCATAAGATCCTCCTTACAGCTGGGCCACAAAACGCTCCAACAGGGCATTGACCAGCTGCGGCTTATCACAGTTGGAATTATGGCCCGCATTCTCCAGCCAGATCAGGGGAATCCCGGTGCAGCGATGCCAGGCTTTGTTATATCGCCGGGTGGAACCCGCCTGATCCTTCCGGCCGCAGAGCAGCAGCGCCGGGCAGTCGATACGATAAGGCAGGTCTGCCGCCATCGCCTGGGCCAGCATCCTGTATCCATGGCCTGCCAATGCCGCATATCGGGGCTGATCCCCGGTATAGGCATCCATCATCCGACGCATCAGCTCCTGACCATACGGAGAGACCGCGCACCCCACGCTGCCGGACCAAACCAGCAGCGACCAAGGATACCAGCGATAGACTGGCTCCATCCGCTGCAAAAGATACAGCTCTGCCCCGGTGACATACTGCCGCTGCAGCGGAGCCGAATCAATGGAGACAAAGCCCTTCGCCCTGCCAGGGAACTGCTGCATAAAAGCCTGAGCCACATATCCCCCCATCGACTGGCCTACCAATACCGGCGGGGGCAGAGCCTCCCGCTGCAGGATCTCCTCCAGCCAGCGTGCTTTCTCCATCAGGGTAAAATCCAGCCGGAACGGCCAGGAACGCCCATGTCCCGGCGCATCCCACACCAGCACGGGGCAGCGCAGAGCAAAATACGCCAGCTGCCGCTCAAACAGGCGATGATCCGCTGTAAGACCTGGCAAAAACACGAGGGTATACGCTTTTTCCACGGCACGGCTGACCCAATAGTGGATGGACCCGCAGGGGGTATCGTAGCTTTTTTCGGTCATAGGCCCTCCTTTTTATTCTGGGAGCTGCTGCGCAGAGGATGCGCCCTCCTCTGCTGATGGGGCGCTCTCGGCCGGTGCGGGCGCAGAGGATGCGGCAGGCTCCTCCGGAGCCGCCGACACCGGCACATCCCGGTCGGCAGCAATATACACCACTACGGTGGAGCCTACTTCCGCCATGGTTCCCGCTTCCACACTGGCAGAGACCACACAGCCGGAAGCATAGGACCCATCATTGAACACCATAAAGCAGCTGGGAACCAGACCCCGGCTTTCCAGCTCCCGCACAGCACTATCCTGCGGGAAACCGATCAGCTGGGGCATCTCCACCATCTTCGGTCCTTTACTGACCACAAGACGGATGGTCTCCCCTGCCGGAAGCAGTGTACCGGCCTCCGGCTGTTGGCGCAGGATCGTGCCGGCAGGCACATCATCGCTGTATTCCTCGGTAACATAGAACAGATAGATCCCAGTATACTCCCGATGGTTCTGCACCTGCGCATAGGAGATGCCCACCAGGTTGGGCACCTGATTTTTTGGCTGTGTGATCACCGAAGAGGAGTCCGCTTCCGAGGATGCTGGAGACGATGCAGGAGGGGCCTCCAATGCAGAAAGACGGCCCAGCATGCTCCACAAGGTCAGCGCCGTCAGCACCGCCAGCAAAAGCAAAATGCTGGTCAGGATGGTCTGCACCGAGGGTCTCCGCCCACGGCCTGTTTTGGCCCCGGCCTCCCCATCCTCCGGAATGGAACGCAGACTGCGGGCCAGCTCATCGGTCTTTTCCGGCGAGGACAGGGCCTCCATCAGCAGCGGTACCGTCTGTATCCGCTCGGCGGGTTTGAGCCGCAGACCCATTTGCAGCGCCTCTGAAACATAGACCGGCACCGACGGTTCCAGCGTCTTAGCCCGTGGGTTCGAGTCGGACACTGCCCGCTGTGCTGCCGGAACCGGGCTCTGGCCGCAGACCATGCGGTAAAATACGGCGGCCAGGCTGTATTCGTCGGTATAGCGGCCCTCAAATTCCGCAGTGGAATACTGTTCCGGTGCAGAATAGCCTTCGTACAGCTGTTCGTGCAGGCCGCTGCCCGCCGTGCGCAGCCCCACGGTAGCATAGCCCGCCAGACGTGCTCGGCCATTATCCAACACACGGATATTTTCCGGGCAGATCCCCCGGTGCACCAGCCCCACCCGGTGCATAGCGACCACACCATCAAACACCGGACGCAGCATCTCCCGCGCCTGTGCCGGGTCTACGGGGCCGGGGTGCTCCTCCAGCCATTTCTGCAGCGGGCGGCCGCCCGGGCTCTCCATCACAGCATAGACCGTGTTATTGGCCTCCACCACATCCAGCACAGCCTCCAGACCGTTAGCCGGGGTGATCCGTTGAATGGAACGGTACAGGTCTGCAAAATCCATCCGGGTGGTCTTGAACAGCACCTCGCTGCCGGGTTTTGGACGCAGCATCAGGCCATCGGTACGCTCGGCAGAAAGGGTCAGCGGAAGATACTCTTTGACGGTCACACGGAAAGCACCGTGGTTTTCTGCCCCTTGGTAGAGGATGCCCTCTCCGTCAACGCGGATCAGTTCACCGATGGTATAGCGCCCAGCCAGCACCGTGCCCACAGGCAGGCTGCCCGCCGGATTGACCCCCGCAAACCGGTGGGCGCAATGAGGGCAGGCCGATGCAGGGATCGGTGCAGGGCGCAGACAATAGGGACACAGGCGGATCGCATCCACCGGGACTCCCCCTTTCCATTACAGCTTTGTATTTTATTGTAGCACATCCAACCGGAAAAAACCAGGCCGGGGATGTGCAGGCTGTGTGAAAGCCAGTCCCGACAAAGCAAACACCCTCTGTCCGGCAGGGACAGAGGGTGTTTATTGTTTTTACAGCAGCGAGGGGATCGCCTCGGTCAGCAGCTGTGCCAGCTGCGCATGTCCCTGACGGGTCAAGTGCATATGGTCCACCTGGTTGAACTCACAGGCAGCGGCATCCACAAAATGCACGCCATTGCGCTGTGCTACCAGCCGCAGCTGTTCTGCTACGCCGCGGGAGCGCTCCACGCAGCCCTCGCCCATAGCGGGGTCGCAGAAGCCTTCCCCAATGGGCGGCGGCGCTACCACCAGGATGTTGGGCGCTTTGCCGCCCCAGCAATCGATGCTCTTGGCCCGCTGCAGCAGCCGCTCCATGCCAAGGCCAATGCACACGGCGTTGACACCAAAGCGCTCCTTTACATCGTTGGTGCCCAGCATGATCACCAGCAGATCCAGGAACTCATGGCTCTTCAGCAGCGGATACAGCACCGACAACGCATCCATCGACTCATGCAGCGGGTCCACGAACACGGTCGTTCGTCCGGAGAGTCCTTCCTCCGTTACCAGGTAGTCCGGCCCCAGCGCTGCCTGCAAACGACAGGTCCAGCGCTCCTCCTCATTAAAACGGATGCCTCCGTCTGCGCAGTCAGCCGGGTCGGCACAATAGCCATGGGTATTGGAATCCCCCAGGCAGAGAATATGTTTTTTCATTCCAAAGCCTCCTGTGTTTGGCGGAAATAATAGACTGCACCTACCAGACCTGCATCATTGTGCAGCTGGGCGGCCCGCAGCTCCAACCCCTGCGCAAAAGCCGGCATGACCGATGCCTTGACCCGGGCAGCCAGCGGATCGATCAGAAGCTCCTGCTGGGCGCTGACGCCGCCGCCGATCAGGATCAGCTGCGGATTGAAGATATGCACCAGCCCGGCTAGACCCTGTGCGATCTCATCGATCCAATCCTCCAGCAAAGCCAGTACCCGCACATCCCCTGCTTTGGCCGCAGCAAAGATCGCCCGGCCATCGCAGAGCGACGGGTCAAGGGGCGATGCATTGCGCACCAGCGCCGTGGTCGCTGCATAGCGCTCCCAGCAGCCGGAAGCTCCGCAGGTACACAGCACACCATCCAGTGCATGGACCCGGCAATGGCCCAGCTCGCCGCCCAGTCCCCGGGCACCTTCCAGAAGGCGGCCGCCGGTAAGGATGCCGCCGCCCACACCTGTGCCCAGCGTTACACCAATGACATCTGTATAGCCTTTTGCTGCGCCGGCCCAGACTTCGCCCAAGGTCATACAGTTGGCGTCGTTTGCCACTGTGACCGGCAGATGGAACACCTGCTCCAACGAAGCCTTGATGGGGCTGCCGATATAGTTGGGCAGATTGCCGCAGGTGCCCGCCACGATGCCTTTCCGGCTGTCGATCTGCCCGGTAGCGGATACGCCAATACCGGAAAGGTCTGCCGGATGGTCGGCAACAAACTGCTGCGCAGCTGCCAGCACGGTATCCAGGATCGGGGTCTTGTAACCATCAAAGCTAACGCTCTGCTCCTGCCGGGCCAGCACCTGGCCCTGCTCATCCACCAGGCCCAGTTTGACTGCTGTTCCGCCAATATCGATGCCGAGATACTGTTTCATAGCAGCCCCCTTTTTATTGCTCCATTGCGCGGATCGCACCAGTAAAGCGTGCCGTGATCTCTGCCGGGCGGGTGATCGCACCGCCTACCACCAGAGCAAAAGCCCCGGCCTGCAGAGCCTGCACCGCCTGTTCCGGGCTGTGGATATGGCCCTCTGCAATGACCTTTGCCGGGCACTTCTGGGTCAGCTCGGTGATAAAGGCAAAGTCGATATCATCAATGCCCTTGGTCTCCGGCGTATAGCCCCGCATGGTGGTGCCCACAAAGTCTGCACCGGCCTCCGCACAGGCCATAGCCTCCTCCAAAGTGGCAATATCTGCCATAATCAGCTGCTGCGGATACTTAGCCTTGATCTGCCGTATAAAGTCTGCTGCCGTGGAGCCGTCCGGACGAAGGGCACTGGTGCCCTGTACTGCCAGGATATCCACGCCGCACTCCACCAGAGCATCCACCTCTGCCATGGTAACCGTGATATACATAGGGGTGCCGGGATAGTCCTTTTTGATGATGCCGATCACCGGCAGATCCACCACTGCTTTGATCTGGGTGATGTCCCGCACCGTGTTGGCACGGATGCCCACTGCGCCGCTTTGTGCAGCCGCCTTTGCCATCAAAGGCATCACGCCGCCTTCCTTGGTATACAGGGGCTCATGCTCCAGCGCCTGGCAGCTGACGATCAGCCCGCCCTTGATCTGGTCAAACAACGCTTGCTTATCCATTTATTGTTCCTCCATTTTGATTTTGATCACGATCTTATCCACTGCGGTGCTTTCCGGGCTGCACAGTCCAGGGTGATGCAGCTCCCCCGGGAAGAACAGCATAAACCGTCCCTGTCCCAGCGTACCATTCAGCGCCGCGGGGCTATTCTGGAAACCGATATCCACCCGGTACTCTCCCACCTCAGCCCCCGGCTCGCTGGCATAGGCCCAAGCCTCGGCGCCTGTGAGATCCAGCTGCAGATCCGCATAGATGCGATGGTATTCCGGATAGGTGCCCTCTGCGGGATGAAGCTCAGCCTCCATCCGTATCACATAGACTTCCTCCCCATCCACAGGGGTCGTGCCCATCGGCAATGCGGAGAGGTCCTGCCGGGCCAGAAAGTCCAGTGCGGTGTCCAGATTTTTGTGCAGGCCGCGATACCGGCCCAGATGCTCCAGTGTATCACAGATCATTGTTCTGCTCCCTTCTGCGGTGCAAGCGGGATGGACAGCTCCTATTGCTGCCCCCCCTGCCCCGCCAAAAGCCAAAAAACGCCCGCCCTCCTTGTATCGGGCAAGGCGGCCGGGCGGACCCCGGCTGCACTTTGCCCCACGGGAGAGAGGGCGCTTTATCCTTTGTAAACTGAGCGGATCTGGCTTTGTGTTTGATGTTACAGCTTGGCCACTGCCTGCTCGATCATCCGCTGTGCCTCGACCACAACAGCCTCGTCGCTGGGCACAAGACCCGGCATCGGAGCACGAACGCTGCCCAGATTCAGGCCATACATCCGATGCAGCAGCTCCTTCTGTACTGCATAGAGGTTGCCGTGCGCCTCACACATCTTATAGATGATGCGGTTGGCATCGTACTGGATGGCACGGGCCTCTGCAATGCGGCCTTCGTCCACCAGGCGGTGCATCGCGTTATACAGCTCCGGCATCACAGCATAGGTGCCGCCGATGCCGCCGTCTGCGCCGATGGCGCGGCCTGCCACAAACTGCTCATCCGGGCCATTGAACACCACAAAGTTGCCTTCGCCGCGGGCTGCAATGCCGGCATCCTTGAACATCTGGATATCCTGGGTGGGCATCGAGCTGTTTTTCACTGCGACCACGTTGGGGTTCTTCAGCATCTCATTCAGCAGGCTCATGGTCAGTGCAGTACCTGCCAGCTGAGGGATATTGTAGATCACGAACTCTGTATTGGGGGCTGCCTCGGACATTGCGTTCCAGTAGCGGGCAATGGCGTGCTCCGGCAGGTGGAAGTAGATGGGAGGGATGGAGGCAATGGCATCCACGCCCACGCTTTCGGCATGGGCAGCCAGCTCCACACTGTCGGCGGTGTTATTGCAGCCCACATGAGCGATAACGGTCAGCTTGCCCTCGGCCTCGCTCATCACAGCTTCCAGCAGCGCTTTGCGCTCGTCCGGGTGCTGGTAGATGCACTCGCCGGAAGAACCGCCCACATACACACCCTTGACCCCTTTGGAGATCAGATGGCGGGTAAGTGCTTTGGCGCCTTCGGCCGAAACGGCCCCGTTTTCATCATAGCAGGCATAAAAGGCAGGGATAACACCCTGGTATTTGCGGATATCTTTCATAAGATGCAAACCTTCTTTCGTTCGATCAGCCCTTGACGGCACCCATAGCGATGCCCTTGGTAAAGTACTTCTGGAAGATCAGGAAGATGATGATGATGGGCACAGCTGCCAGTGCTGCACCTGCCATGATCAGGCCAAAGTCGGTGCTGTTTTCTGCCTGGAGCTTTGCAATGCCCAGGGAGATGGTCAGGTTGCTGGTGCTGGACAGCATGATCAACTGCATGAAATAGTCGTTCCAGCTGTTGATGAAGGTAAAGATCGCCAGAGCGCCGATGCCCGGCTTGACCATGGGCAGTACGATGCTGATAAAGGTCTTTGCCTCACTGGCGCCGTCGATGCGGGCCGCTTCGATCATCTCCGTCGGTATGCCCTCACTGAACTGTTTCATCAGGAACACGCCGAACGGCCAGCCCACAATGGGGAATATGACGGCCCAGATCGTGTTGTACAGGTGCAGAGAGCTCATCTCACGCAGCAGGGGGATCAGGATGACCTGTTTGGGCAGAGCCATGGCACATACGATCAGAGTGAACAGCAGCTGCCGGCCCACAAAGCGCTTTTTTGCCAGGGCATAACCAGCCATAGCGGCGGTGATGCAGGTAAGGATCATGGACATGACCGCCATGAACACGGTGTTCACCATCCAGCGGATGGCAGCGGGGACCACGGGGCCTACCGAGAAGTAGATGGGCTCGCCGTCGGCGCTGAACATACTGCCAAAGGGCACTGCCAGCTGCCACAGAGGGGCGCTTTTGCCAGCAAACAGCTTCTGATAGTTGGTAAGCACCCACTCGCTGGGCCACCACTCCGGAGTAGTGGCATTGATGGCCGCACCGGTTTTGAAGGAGCCGGTGATGATCCAGTACAGCGGGAACGCAAACAGCACCGCCACGATGCTGATCAGGATCAGGGTCAGGATCATATAGGCGCTCATTTTCTTGAGCTTGCCGGGGTGTTTTTTTCCCACTTTTTGTTTGGTCTTCATCCAAAGCACCTCCTTTTAATTATTTTGGTTGCCCAGCTTGAACTGGATGGCCGACAGCAGCGCAATGATCACCGCAAGCACAACACCCATTGCATTGCCGTAGCCATAGCGATACATCTTGAAGGCCGTATAATAGATGTAGTACATAATGGTATCGGTGCTGTGGTTGGGGCCGCCGCTGGTCAGCAGCTGGATCAGCGCAAAGCACTGGAAGGAGTTGATGGTGGTGATGACCAGGATATACAGGGTGGTGGGCATGATGGCGGGCCACTTGATCTTCCAGAAGCACTGGAAAGAGGTAGCGCCGTCCACCTCAGCGGCCTCTACGATGGACTGATCCACGTTGCCCAGTGCCGAAACATACAGCACGATGGGCTGACCTACCGAGGTAGTGATCAGGATGAGGATGATGCAGCCCAAAGCAAACCGCTCATCGCCCAGCCAGTTGATATTTTTATCGATCAGGCCCATATTTTTGCCCAGGTAGTTAAAGATGCCGTAGTAGTTGTTGTACATCCACTTCCACACCACTGTGACGGCTACCGAACCGGTGACCACCGGCAGGTAGAACACACAGCGGAACAGGCTGGTAGCCCACTCCGGCAGGTCCACGATGGCGGAGCTGACCCACAGGGAGAATACGCAGGTGACCGGCACCGAGACCACAACAATAACAAAGGTGTTGCGCAGCGCCCCCAGGAAGATGGGGTCGGAGAACAGCTCTTTATAGTTTGCCAGGCCCACAAAGATGTCGGCACGGTTCATCGTGGAATCAAAAAAGCTTGTTACCACACACAGGATCATGGGGTAGATAACAAACCCCACAAAGAAAACCAGGCTGGGCAGCAAGAACAGGTACGAGGCGACGGTCTCCCGCCAAACCAGTGCGCTGCTGCGCTTGTGCTGCTCCAGGGCTACAGTCTTAGCAGCCAATAAGATCACCAAACCTTTCTTTCAACGTTCGGCCAAAAGAGGATCACAAAGGCATCTTGCCTTCCGCAAAAAGCCCCTCCCTCGTTTGGGAATCTGCGAGGAAGGGGCGCTCATTCAATAAAACATGTCTGGTATGGCAAGCATCGGCACCCCAGCGCCTGCCCTATGCCGGACACACCTTGCGGATCTTTTAAGCCTCAGCTGCCGCAGCTGCGTTGGAGTTGTCCACAAAGGTCTTGACAGCGGTCTCCACCGGCTCACCGGTGCCCACACGCTGCAGCATATTCCACCACTCGGTGCGAGCAGTAGCCCAGCCCGGAGTGATCTGATAGTAGTCGCCCAGGTATGCCATGAACTTGCTGTACTCGCTCATGATCTCGTTGTCGGCGTACAGATCGCCCACGCTGGAACGAACCGGGAAGTAGGTGGAAGCCAGAACGCTCTCCCCTACCTGTGCGGGGTCGGCTGCGATGAAGTCGATGAAGGTCTTGGCAGCCTCTGCCTTTGCCTCGTCGCCGTTATCAAAGATGCCGAAGCCCCAGATGCCGCCGCACAGCTTGGGATCGCCGCTGTCGGTGGGGAATGCCATGGGCATGATCTCGTCGCCGTTGTTGGTCAGACCAGCCTCGTTGTTATCGGTGTTCAGCTGCTGTGCAATGTTCCAGCAGAAAGCCATCTGCAGGGTGCCGTTGCGGAACAGGGTGATCTCGTCGCCGCCCACGATGGAAGCGTCGAAGTTGACGCCCTCGGTGTCGTACAGAGTCTGGATCGCCTTGACGTTCTCGGCAGAATCAGCGGTGTACTTGGTGTGTTCTGCATCGGTGAAGGTGCCGCCATACATATTGTTGATGATGGCGCGGGTGCCCTGGTCACCGCCCTGGCCGCCACAGTACACAGCTGCCACGTTCTCGTAGCCGCCCTTGTACAGTGCATCCACCGTTGCCAGGAAATCCTCAGTGGACCAGGTGTGGGTATCGGTGTTGACGTACTTCTCAGCGCCCACCTCACGGACCTTGGTCATGTTGACGGCCATGCAGTGTGCAGTCATGCACAGGGGGTACTCAAAGTAGTTGCCGGCATCGTCCTTGCAGGCCACAGCCACAGACTCGTAGATGTCCTTCTTGGCCTCATCGGTCCACAGGTCGTTCAGAGGCAGCATCACGCCCTTAGCGCCCCAGTTGGCCACCAGACGCTCGGGGCCTTCCATGATCAGGTCCGGTGCGCTGCCGCCCTCGATAGCGGTGTTGACCTGGTCGTCACCGTTGGTATAATCCAGATACTCCACAGTGACCTTGATGTCCGGGTACTTGGCATTGAAGTTGGAAACGATCTGCTGCACCGTCTCATCCTTGCCCCAGCCGCCGATGGGGTATGTCCACAGCTTGATGCTGGTGGAGGAAGCAGCTGCACTGCCGGAAGAAGCAGCTGCACTGCTGGAAGGAGCAGCCGAGCTGCTGGAAGAACCACCGCAGGCAGCCAGCGCACCAGCCGCGCCCAGGATACCGGCGGCAGCCAGGAAGGAACGGCGGGAGATCAGATTTTTCATAGGAAACTCCTCCTTATATATAGTCATGAGAGCGGCCGTTCGTGCCGCGGCCGCATTTTGTGCCTTTATTATAGAAAAACTTTTTCATTTTGTCTATGCACGGCATTCACAATTTTTCAATAGCTTTTCAGTGCAAACGCACAGTTTTATGGGATACTTCCTAAAATACTGTTAAAAATCCCGCAATCTTCTGGTCATTCCCCCATTCCGTGCCTTGTCCTCTGGATAAAGTCAAAAATTATTTTCGCAAATTTTTTATCAGGTTGAAAATCTTTTTCTAAAAAGAGACATACTTTTCTGCAAAAAGTATACTCTCTGCACAGAAAAACCGCTGCAAATGTGGGCAATGCGCCTCTTGCCAAGGCTGAGCGTTTCTTTTATACTTTTTGCAGGGTATGCATCTGCAATGAATTGGGCCGTGCCGTTTTGTGCCCGCAGCCCGCCCCTGCTGACAGATGCCATGATAAGAGCCGGCCGCGCTGCCGGTACAGAAGGTATGGTAAAAACAGCCCTATGCTGAACGCACTGCTCCCTGCATAGGGCACCGGGCACATTGATAAAGGAGAAGGATATGGCGATCAATTTTTGGGAGCTGCTGCAGCAGCGGCAGGACAGTCTGACCAAGTCCGGGCGGATGGTGGCCAACTATCTGATGCAGCATGCGGACGAAGCACAGTATCTGTCCATCTCTTCCCTGGCGCGGGAGTGCCGGGTAGCAGAAGCGACCGTGTTTCGGTTTTGCCGGGCGCTGGGGTTTGAGGGATACCATGAGATGCGCATTGCGCTGGCACAAGCCAACGCCACCGGCTCTATGGTCAGCCAGCAGGAACCAGAGCCGGGAGCCAGCACCGCCACCTTGTGTGAACACGCCAACGCCCTGTTTCTAACAGCCATCAGCGGGACACAGAACACCCTCTCCCCGGAGGCTGTGGACAAGGCATCGGCTCTGCTGCAAAAGGCTCAGCAGGTATTTTGCCTGGGACAGGGCGGCAGCATGCTGCTGGCCAATGACATCTGCGCACGGTTTGCAGGACTGAACACAAAGTTCCGCACGGCTGGCGACAGCCACTTGCAGCTGATGACTGCCAGCCTGATGGGGCCGGGGGACGTGGTGCTGTTTTTGTCCTACTCCGGCGCCACCCGGGATATGATGGAGACCCTGCGCACCGCCAAAGCCGCCGGGGCGCAGGTGATCCTGATCACGCATTACGAGGACTCCCCCGGCGCCGAGCTGGCCGATGTGGTCCTGCTGTGCGGCGCACAGGAAAACCCGCTGGATTCCGGCAGTCTGCCCATCAAGGTTGCAGTGCTGTATGTTGCAGAGGTGCTGCTGCTGCGGTATATGCTGGACGACCCAGAGCACACCAACGCCGCCAAAGACCGCACCAGCGAGGCCATGGCTGTTAAGATGGTTTGACCCGCAAAGCGGCCCCGTCAGGGGCTGCTTTTTGTTTATAAGGAGGGTTTTATGGATCACACGCAACAAGACCTGCTGGCTTTTTTCAGCCAGCAGCCTCAAGCGCTGCCCCTCTGCAAAGCTTTTCTGCAAAAATTGCAGGCTCAGCACCCCGAGACCCATACCCGTGTGCAGAAGACCCAGATCACATTTTCCAACCGGCATATTTTCGCCTGCCTTTCCTTTGCCCGGGTGCGAAAAAAAGCGCTTCTGCCCGATCCCTACCTGGTACTGACCCTGGGGCTGCCCGCACCGCTGGCCTCGCCCCGGGCAGAGATCAAAACAGAACCCTACCCCGGCCGCTGGACCCATCACATCCTGCTGTCTACCCCGGATGATCTCAACCCGGAGCTGATGGGCTGGGTGGCCGAAGCCTATGCCTTTGCCCAGGAAAAGTAGGGCGGGCAAAGCAAAAGAGAATCCTTACAAGAATCGCAGATATGCACAATTTTTAGGGATTTTTTTCTCCCTCAGGATTTTTCTTCTAGATATTGATTTTTTAGGGATACAATTTTATACTTGTATTAACGAATCACCCTTTTACAGATTGGAGGTTTTGGCATGAGATCAAACAACAAGCTCGCTATCAGTGTCCTTTCCCTTGTTTTACTGGTAAGTTACTTAGCTGTCGGTGCATTTGCTATTACCCCCTCTCCCAACAATACGCGTTCTCTCCACTCTCCTTATGGTGCTCTTGCCTTGTGTTGTCCTCGTTGTTCTACTGACAACTGCGTACAGGCTGAAATCAAAAAAACATGGATAGAGTATACATACTACTACACTTACCATTGGGCCACTCTTTATTGTAGTGGATGTAAGCAGACTTGGAGTGTCGTACTGTTGGAAATTCCCAATATTACAACCCGCAACAAAGACAGCTCCTCTAAGAGCGAAAATAGTTTTGATATAGCAAACTAAATATCAGCTATATTCGCCATTGATAAGAAAGGTTTATCCTGCAATGTTTCATAGAAAACAGGCAGCAAGCATTGTACTTGCCTTGCTTTTAATGCTCAGTGGTTGTACCCCAGCAGAGCCTGCACCTCCCAACACCTATATTTCCACATTTTCAAAAATAGCGCAGGAGGCTTTTTCTCCTCCCGACGTATTTGCCCAGCAAGCCCCTCACGGGGAGGACTATGAAATCCAGTGGGCCGACCCCCAGATGGAAGCCCGGGTGCGGAGCCTGCTGGCCCGGCCCACCGGGGCGATCCGCCACAGCGATGTATGGGACATCCAGTCCCTCACCCTCTCCGGCGGCACCCATATCACCGCCTACCAGGGTCTGCCCCAGGACACCGAGCTGGCTAAGCCCACCAGCAAGCTGGACGAGACCTGCCGTATCGAGGGCGAAATCCCCGCCGATGCCCCCAAATTGGAATCTCTGGAGGATCTGCGCCACTTTGACAGCCTGTGCGTGCTGCGCTATACCGTCCCCGTCAGCGGACCCTATTTGACCCAGCTGCCGGACCTGAGCGACTGTGAGGACCTGCGTTCCCTGGAGCTGGCGGTACAGGACACCGCCGACCTCTCTCCCCTGGCCGGGATGGACCAGGTCACCAGCCTGAAACTCCAGGTAATGGGCGATACCGTGCCAGACCTGACCCCGCTGACCCAGATGGAGAGCCTGCGCTATCTCTGGCTGGATGCGCCCCGGGTGGACCTGTCCGGCCTGGCGGGCAGCGGCATCACCCAGCTGCAGCTGCGGGCCTCGGAGATCCTCTCTCTGGAACTGTTGACCCAGATGCCGCAGCTGAATGCCTTGCGTCTGGATGGCACCCCAGCGGTGCCCAGCTATGAGCCTCTGGCCCGGACCGCCATCCAATATCTGGATCTGGGGCGGGATGTTGCCGGGCGGGGTCAGTATACCGAGCTGGATTACACCCCTATCTCCCAAATGCCGGAACTACTGTTCCTGGACATGAGCAACCACTCTGGGCTGGAGCTGTCGGTGTACCAGATGCTGCTGGACGATACCCCCAAGCTGAGATACTGTAGTTTTAACTTCTGCCTGCCCAACCGTCAATCCAAACAGCTGGACGGAAGCCGGATGGAGATCTATCTGGATGCAGCGCCCTGAGCAGCAGTGTCACGGTAACATCCATAAATAAAGCTTCTCTGCCACGGCACCTGCCGGGCTGTCTGCGCACTGCACAGGCAGCCCGGCATTTTTTGCAAAACTACTTCCGTAAAAATAACCATTTTATGTAAAATTGACGATTGACATCCCCGCCCTGTCGGTGTATAGTAATTTAATCCACTTTGCGGGACTTACTGGGTCCCGCATGAAAGCCGTACCCATGCAAGGAGAAACAGCCTATGGAAAAAATATTGATCCTGGATTTTGGCGGACAGTACAACCAGTTGATCGCCCGGCGGGTCCGGGAATGCAATGTGTACTGTGAGGTCCACCCCCACACCATGACAGCGGAGCAGATCCGCCAATTTGCCCCTATCGGCATCATTTTCACCGGCGGGCCGGGCAGCGTATACGAACCCGACTCTCCCCAGGTAGACCCCGCAGTGTTCACCCTGGGGGTCCCGGTGCTGGGCATCTGCTATGGCTGCCAGCTGCTGGCGCACCATCTGGGCGGCCGGGTGACCCCTGCCCAGGCAGACTCTGCACGGGAATACGGCAAGACCAAGACCTATTACGACGTCAGCTCTCCCCTGTTCCGCGGCCTGCCCGCAGAGGGCATCTCCTGGATGAGCCATGGCGACTACATGGCCCAGGTCCCCGCCGGGTTCCGGCTGACCGCTCACTCGGATGCCTGCCCCAATGTGGCCATTGCGGATGAAGCGCGCCGGTTCTATGGTGTACAGTTCCATCCGGAGGTCCACCACACGGAGATGGGCACACAGATGATCCGCAACTTCCTGTACGAGGTCTGCGGTGCCTCCGGCAGCTGGACCATGGCGGACTATAAGCAGACCGCCATCCAGCAGATCCGCCAGAAAGTGGGCAGCGGCAAAGTCCTGCTGGCCCTCAGCGGCGGCGTGGACAGCTCGGTCTGTGCCGCACTGCTGGCAGAAGCCATCGGCAGCCAGCTGACCTGTGTATTTGTGGACCACGGCCTGATGCGCCTGCATGAGGGGGATGAGGTCGAGAATGCATTTGCCCGCTGGACCATGAACTTTGTGCGGGTAAACGCCGAGCAGCGCTTTTTGGACAAGCTGTCCGGCATTGCTGACCCGGAGCGCAAGCGCAAGATCATTGGCGAGGAATTCATCCGGGTCTTTGAGGAGCAAGCCAAGAAGATCGGCGCGGTGGATTACCTGGCTCAGGGCACCATCTACCCGGATGTGATCGAGTCCGGTCTGGGGGATGCAGCGGTGATCAAGAGCCACCACAACGTAGGCGGCCTGCCGGACTACGTAGACTTTAAGGAGATCCTGGAGCCGCTGAACCTGCTGTTCAAGGACGAAGTGCGTCAGCTGGGCCGGGAGCTGGGCCTGCCGGAATATCTGGTCAGCCGCCAGCCCTTCCCCGGGCCGGGCCTTGCCATCCGCATCCTGGGAGATGTGACCAAGGAGAAGGCAGACACCCTGCGGCTGGCAGATTTCATCTTCCGGGACGAACTTGCCAAGGCTGGGCCGGATCAATGTCCGAGCCAATACTTTGCTGTGCTGACCAACGCACGCAGTGTGGGCGTGATGGGCGATGGACGTACCTACGACTATACCCTGGCCCTGCGCGCTGTGACCACCGATGACTTTATGACCGCCGATTGGGCCCGCATCCCTTACGAAGTGCTGGACCGCATCTCGGTGCGCATCGTCAACGAGGTAAAGGGCATCAACCGCATCGTTTATGATATCACCAGCAAACCCCCTGCCACGGTGGAGTGGGAATAAGCTGCCCAACACCAACGGATACAGCTCTGTATACCCGGCCGATCCATCCCATCGGCCGGGTATTTTGTTTTGGATGAACTTTTGCATCTCTTATGGTATGATCTCACCAAGCAGACCTCTGCACCCTGCTACTGTCCAAAGGAGCCACCTATGCCGAATATCCGTGCGATCACACAGAACAAAAAGCAATACCTTCCCCTGCTGCTTCTGGCCGATGAGCAGGAGGATATGATCGACCGCTATCTGGAGCGGGGCACGATGTACCTATTGGAGGAAAAGGGCGCAGCAAAGTGTGTCTGTATTCTGACCGACGAGGGCGAAGGTGTGCTGGAGGTCAAAAACCTGGCCACAGCACCGGACTGCCAGCGCCAGGGCTACGGAAGATCCATGCTGGACTTTATTGCCCAAACCTACCACGGCCGCTACACTGTACTGCTGGTAGGAACAGGAGAAAGCCCCCTCACCCTTCCCTTTTATGAAAAATGTGGCTTTGTCCGCAGTCATCGGGTGCCAGGATTTTTCACCCAAAACTATGACCACCCTATCTGGGAGGCCGGCGTCCAGCTTGTGGATATGATCTACCTAAAAAAAGCGTTGTGACGCTCTATACGCAAAACACCCCCTGCAGCGTTCCAAAAGAACGAACTGCAGGGGGTGTTTTCAGGTCACAGGATCAATCCGTCCACGCCGGATGCGGGTAATTCAGCCGATACTCTGCCAGCCAAGCAGAGGCTTCCGCCCTGCCCATGCTGTCTGCCAGAGCTTGTTCCAGCGTGTGAAGCGGAAGGCCCAGGTCCTTATAGGCATCCTCTAACCCCTGATAGTACGAAAAGCACGGAAATTCACGGGGACGGGGTTCCATCCGATAGACCATAGCCGTCAGCGGCTGCGGTGTGCCCTCATCCAGAGGGGTACATTCCACTGCCAGCTCTGCCTTGCGGTACAGTTTGGGATAATCCTCGTATTCATCCAACTGCTGTTCCTGCGCAGAGGTGATCTCCCAAACCAGCACCGGCGTGCTTTTGCCCTCGGCTGGTTCCACTGTGGCATAGTACCCAAACAGCAGCTGCCAGCCTTTCAGCACAGCGCCGCCCACGATCTTTGCCCCCGGGCAGCGCTGTGCCATCTGCTGCCGGGACAGATTGCTGCCATAGGCGATATAATATTTTTTTGCTTCCATTGTGGGTTCTCCCCTTTGCATTTTTCAGTCTTTGGCGGGAAGGAAGGTTCACATACCCTCCTGCCGGCCTTTGCGCAGCCGTTTTTCCCGGTACACATTTTCGTCTGCGGTATGCTTCAGGTGGTGGTAGTCCTATTCGTCTGCCCCGCTCAACACTGCCTGTTCCCCCCACTGTTCCAGCACAGCAGGTGTGATGCCTGGAATAGCCAGCAGATCCGACATCTGGCCAAAGCCGCCTGCACGGACACGATAGTCAACGATCGCCCTTGCCCGCTTTTCCCCCACGCCGGGCAGCGTACAAAGCGCCTGCACATCCGCTGTGTTCAGGTCCACCACAGCCGCCTGGTACAGCGGCGCTGTCACAGACCCAGAGACCGCAGGTTCCGTCGTTGACACGGCAAAGAACACAGCCAGCACACCGCACAGCACCACAAATGCCAAGCAGAGTGCCAGAAACTGGTGCTCCTGCTGGGGCAGGCGCTCAAAGCCTCTCCGTCCCATAGCGCACTTCCTTTTATAAGGCCCCTTACTTTGGACACACCGGGCGCTTTTGGGGCCAGCGTATGATCCCCGCCGCCGCATCGTAAAACGGCAGCGTCTCCTGCTCCCGCATCGAATAGTACTCCTCCTGGGTGACGATGATATGGTCAGTAAGCTGGATGCCCACCAGTCCCAGTGCCCGGACCACCTCCCCGGTGGCCCGCATATCCTCCATAGAGGGCAGCACCATGCCGTTGGGATGATTATGACAGAGCACCACCACGCTGGTGCCGCCTTTCAGGGCAGCGGTCACGATCTCTTGAATATCCAGCCAGACCGCCTGCCGCCCGCCTTCCCGCAGCCAGACCGCAGACCGTACCTGGCGGCTGCGGTTCAGCGAAATCAGCATGGCCCGCTCCTGCTGCAAATGCAGGAACTGCGCCTGCAAAAACTCTGCCAGCGACTCGGTGGTATTCAGGCTGCGCTTTTTTCCCGCACAGGTACGAGCATAATACCGACTGACCGGAAGCAGGCCATGGAGCAGCCGGGCTGTGGTCGGGCCGATTCCATCCACCTGCATCAGGTCCTCTTCCGATGCTTCCAGCACCGATGCAAAGTCGCCAAAGCGGTCCAGCAGAGCGTGTGCCAGGGCGTTGGTATCCCGCCGGGCATTTGTAAAGTAAAGAAGATATTCCAGTGCCTCATGGGGAGCTAAGCTGTCAAATCCATCCCGTTCTACCCGGGCGTACATCCGGCGGCGGTGACCTTCATGGATCTGCTTTTCGGTAGGCATGAGCTGCTGCGCCCTCCTTTTTGCGGCTTGAGCACCGTATTTTTCAAAAGATCTCCATAAAAGCAGCCTGTAACAAGACGCAGGCTGTGATACTATTATAGTACCTGATTTTTTGCAAAAGACAAGGTTTCTGGGCCAGTTTTTGGGGAAAATCGGCCTTTTATCCCGCAGACAGAACGAAAAACGCCGCCTGCGCTCCGGCAAAAGCCGGGCAGGCGGCGTTATATCCGTCAGGGGTGAAAATGGTCCTTATCCACCACATCGTAGATGCTTTGCCCGCCGCAGGCCTGTTCAAAGCGGCGCAGCAGCGAAAGATTTGCATCCCACTTCATCTGCGGGTAGGCGCCGTAGCGGCGGCGGACATCCTCCATCCGGGCTTCGATCTCCAGCACGCCCTCTGCCCCGGCCAGCGCATCGCAGAGCTGGATCAGATAATCGTACACATCGTATTCCATCCGTCCCAGCTCCCGCTCCAGCAGTGCAGTTTCAGCAGGAGTCGTATCCCGACGGCCCACATAATCATCCAGGTTTTTATCCGGGAAGGAGTGGCTCAGGCAGACCCGGGCGGGCTCATCCCAGCCCAGCCGGGTCATATAGACAAACCCGTCCACCACATGGCCCAGATGTCGTTTGCCAAAACGCCGTCCAATATCGTGCAAAAGCCCCAACACATATGCCTTCTCCGGGTCCAGTCCGCATTGGCGGGCAATGCAGGCGGCACAGTGGGCTGCTGTGCGGCTGTGGTCTCCCCAAGGACCGGGGTTACAGGTTTCGGCCTCATAAAGGAGAGACTCGGCCTCACTGCGGGACGGATACATAGACGCCCTCCTTTCGGCAGGGATCAGTCCTGACGGCTGTTGTCCTGCTGTTCCTCCTGCTCCTTACGCAGGCGCTTGATCCGAGCCTTTTCGCTCTCCACATGGGGCCACGGCCAGGAGAAACCCTCGTTGGTGCGGCACCAATTCATCAGCGGGTAAAACGCAAACGCCAGTCCAAACACATACAGCAGCACATACAGCACACCATCCAGCGTGACCAGTGCATCCAGCGCACCGATAAGCGCCATCACCAGCCCCGCTTTCAGGAAGAACTGACCATTCTGACGACAGTACTCCGGGAAGTTTTCTTCCTTAACGGCACGGCGGCCCTGATCCCCCCAGATGCGGGGATTTCTCATCACCGAATAGCCGTAAAAAACCAGCATCAAGCCGCAGGTAAGCTGAAAACCAAAAAACATAGCACGCCTCTTTGTTCAAATACGCCGGCCGCTCAGGTCTCGGTCAGCGGCTTCATGAAAGGCAGAAAATCCAGGGTCGCAAAGTAGTCCCGGGGGGTCTCTGCACGGCGGATCAAGCGATGCGAGCCATCCTCACACAGCAGCACCTCGGCCGAGCGCAGCTTGCCGTTGTAGTTATACCCCATTGCCGAACCATGGGCGCCGGTATCGTGGATGTAGACAAGATCCCCGATATCGATCCGGGGCAGCATGCGGTCGATGGCAAACTTATCGTTGTTCTCACACAAACCGCCCACCACATCGTACATATGGTCGCAGGGAGCGTCCTCCTTGCCCAGCACCGTGATATGATGATATGCCCCATACATAGCCGGGCGCATCAGGTTGGCAGCGCAGGCATCCAGGCCGATATACTCCTTATAGATATGCTTCTCGTGGATGGCAGTCGCCACCAGCGCACCGTAAGGACCGGTGGTAAAACGGCCCATCTCACTGAAGATGGCCACATCGCCCATCCCGGCAGGCACCAGGATCTGCTCAAATTTCTGGCGCACACCCTCGCCGATGGCCAGGATATCGTTCTCCGTCTGCTCCGGGCGGTACGGGATGCCCACGCCGCCGGACAGGTTGATATACGCAATATGGGCACCGGTCGCCTTTTTCACCCGAACGGCCAGCTCAAACAGGATGCCGGCCAGCTCCGGATAATAGGCATCCGAGATGGTGTTGGAGGCCAGGAAAGCGTGGATGCCAAAGTCCTTGGCGCCCTTCTTCATCAGCTCCTTATAGCTGTCGATCAGCTGCTGCTCGGTCATGCCGTACTTGGCATCGCCGGGCTTGTCCATGACCTGGAAGCCCTCCTCGCTGGCGCCCAGCTGGAAGGTCCCGCCGGGGTTATAGCGGCAGAAGATGCTCTGGGGCACACCGGCCACACGATCCAAAAAGCCCACCATAGTGGCGTCGTCCAGGTTGATATATGCCCCCAGCTCACAAGCCTTCTGCATATCTTCCACCGGGGTCTGGTTAGAGGAGAACATGATATCCTCCCCCGTAAAGCCGCAAGCCTCGCTGAGCATCAGCTCGGTCAAGGAAGAGCAGTCCACGCCGCAGCCCTCCTCCTTGAGGATCTGCAAAATCACGGGGTTGGGCAGCGCTTTGACAGCAAAATACTCTTTGAAGCCCTTGTTCCAGCTGAACGCCTTGTTGATGCGGCGCACATTTTCCCGGATGCCCTTTTCATCGTACACATGGAACGGCGTGGGCACATCCTGCAGGATCTGCTGCGCCTGTTCCTCGGTCAAAAACGGTTTCTTTTCCATACGATACGTCCCTCTCTTTTCAAACACGGCTGCTGCGCCGTGGGTATGCAATGCTCTTTACAGTTTCAGGTTGTCCCGCACCGGGGTAAAGGTGGGGATCATCTCTGCCAGCTGCTCCACAACGCCCTCGTCGTTGTGCTCGGCCGCCTGCGCCAGGCGGTTCAGCTGATCGTAAAATACTGCCAGGTCGATCTTACGGGGAGGTGCCACAAAGATCTTGTTATGCTCTGTGCGGCGCATCTTATCCTGCTCCTCGTCCATCATCAGCTCCTCATAGAGCTTTTCGCCGGGGCGCAGACCCACGATCTGGATCTCCATGTTGACGCCCGGCTCATAGCCATAGAAGCGGATCAGCTGCCGGGCCAGGTCCATGATCTTGACCGGCTCGCCCATATCCAGAACATAGATGCTGCCGCTCTCTGCCAGCGCACCCGCCTGCAGCACCAGCTGCGCAGCCTCTGGGATGGTCATAAAATAGCGCTCGATGCCGGGGTCCGTCAGGGTGACCGGCCCGCCTTTTTTGATCTGAGACTCAAACAGCGGGATCACGCTGCCGTGGCTGCCCAGCACGTTGCCAAACCGCACCGCCACACACTTCATATCTGTGTTGCGGGCAAAGGTCTGGATCAGCATCTCACACAGGCGCTTGGTGCAGCCCATGACGCTGGTGGGGTTGACCGCCTTATCGGTGGACAGCTGCACCAGCCGCTCCACCCCATGCTCGCTGGCGCTGGTGAGCAGATTTTTGGTGCCGAACACGTTGTTTTTGACCGCCTCGGCAGGGCTGACCTCCATCAGAGGCACATGCTTATGCGCCGCCGCATGGAACACCACCGTGGGATGGTAGGTCTCAAACACTTCATCCAGCCGTTTTTTATCCCGGATAGAGCCGATCAGCACCGTTACCGGCACATCCCGGCCATACTTCTGCTGCAGCTCCATCTGCAGGTCATACGCGCAGTTCTCATACACGTCAAAGATCAGCAGCCGTTCCGGGGAAAAACGCATCACCTGACGGCACAGCTCACTGCCGATGCTGCCGCCGCCGCCTGTGACCAGCACCGTTTTGCCCGTCAGGTAGCGGGAGATCTTGGCGGTATCCAGCCGGACCTCCTCCCGGGAGAGGAAGTCCGCTGTATTCACCTCACGAAATGCCCCCTGCTGAGGGGTGGCTGCCCCTACCAGCTGCGGATCACTGAGGATCTGCACGGCACAATGGGTGGACATACACAGGTCGATCACACGGTTCAGGCGGCTGCCCCGCAGCGTGGGGATGGCAATGATGATGCTGTGGATGCTGTAACGCTCACACAGATCCGGGATCTGCTCCAGCTTGCCTTTGACCGGCACACCGTGGATCGTCTGGTTCAGCTTAATGGGGTCGTCGTCCACCGCTACGACGGGGTGGCCGTAGATGCGGTTGGACTTGCACACATTGATGGCCCAGGCACCGGCTTCGCCTGCGCCCACGATCATCACCGGACGGTTGGGGTCCTTATTGGCGCTGCCCCGTATCCGCTCCCCCAGGGGATGGTTCAGGAACAGACGCCAGGCCAGACGGCTGCCGCCCACAAGCAGAAAGATCAGCACCGATGCCATACAGTTGGCCGAGTTGAACAGCACACCATGGATCAGCAGCCGGTTGACCAGAAACACCCCGACCGTGGGCAGGGCGATCATGCCGGCCAGACGCAGCAGATCCCGCTCTCCGGCATACTTCCACAGGATAGAGTACAGCCCCCCTGCCAGAAAACTAGCCAGGTACAGCACAATGATCCAGGGCAGGTTGCTGTACAGCAGGTCCCGGTTATGAGGCCACCAGGCCGCATCCCCGGCGCCGTCTGCACGCAGCAGCAGCGCAAAATAAAAGCTGAAGGCCACAATGGCAGCATCCAGCAGCACCAGCACCAGCCGGCGCAGTACGATCTTTATTTTATCTTTTTTCACAAACTAGCCTCTTTTGATCCGGCACGGCTGACCGCACCTTTATAATCTATAGTATTATACTAAATCTGTCGCCTCATGTCCAGACGCTTTGATTTTAACCACCGGCGCTGCAAAGATTTTTTCAAAAAACAGCCTGTGCCTGCTGCCCATCCCAGTGGCTTTTCTGTTTCAGGCGGGGCTTTTGCGCCCCATCGCCGCACGCATCTCCTCCCCCAGACCCAGGGGCCATGCTGCTGCCGCCCCTGCCAGCGCTGTGCCAAAAGCACCCAGAGCCAATGCCGCCAGCTGGACAGTCCTGCCCTGCGCCAGCACGGGTCCCAGGCGGCAGCGCAGCCACAGCCCCGCAACCGACGCCGCCAGCCCCGACAGTGCAGGCGCCCCCAGCCAGCGCATCCATTGCAGCGGCAGACCACACACCGAGAGCAGCCGTCCGGTATTGGCTGCGCAGGTATAAAGACTGGAGACCAGGATCACAAAGAGGAAACCTTTCATCCCAAAACGGGGCAGCAGAAGCGCCACCCCCGCAATGCGCAGGATGGAATCCCACACGCTGTAACGGAACACCGCCTTCTGCTCCCCCAGTCCCTTCATGGCTCCATCCACCATACTTTCCAGGTACATCAAGGGCATGGCAGGGGCCAGGACACGCAGGTAGAAACCTGCCTCTCCGCTGCCATACAGCCCCTGCGCCAGCGGCACGCCCCACACCCAGAACAGCGCCGCCGCCAAAGCGGAAAAATACCCCGTGAGCCGCAGCATCCGATCCAGCAGCGCAGCCAGGCGGTCCTGCTCTCCCCGGAGCTGCGCCTGGGTGATCTCTGGCATCAGCAGCACCGACAAACTGCCCAGCAGCCCAAAGGGAAAGGTCAGCAGCGGCAGCGCCATGCCTTTCAAGCTGCCGTACTGCGCCACCGCTGCACTGCGCCCCCCTGCCCCCGCCAGATATACGCCCAGACAGGCAGGCACCAGCATATTTTCCGCTGTATGCAAGGCGCTGGCAAGGCACCTTCCGCCCCCTACCGGCCACAAGATCTCCCAGATGCGACGGCCTGGCTGCCTGGGCGCACGGCAGGCAGCGCCCTTAAAATAGCGGCGCACCTCCCGCCGGTAAAACAGCAGCATGATGCCCGCAGAGATGCCCTCGCTCAACGCTGTACAGCCCATTACCACCGCGCAGCGAACCTCCAGCGGACTGCCTGCCGTATACCCTAGCCCCAGTACCACCGCACTGATCCGCACGGTCTGCTCCACCAGTTGACTGCATACATTGGGTTTCACCTGCCGCCGGGCCACAAAAAAGCCCCGCAGCACAGCGGACACCGCCATCCACGGCATCCCAAATGCGGCGGCCCGCAGTGCAGGCGCAGCCCGCACATCCCCCAGCCACCACTGTGCAGCGACCTGCGCCAGAGCCAGCTGGCCTGCCAGGGCCATGCAGCCCAGCCCTGCAGCCGCTGCCAGCAGGCGCACCAGCATCCCCCTGGCCTGCGCCCTGTTTTGGCCCAGCTCCTCTGCCATCAGCCGGGTCGCCGCCACCGAGACCCCTGCCGTAGCCAGGGTGACAAACAGAGAATAGACCGCCAGCACCAGCTGGTACAGACCCATCCCCTCGCCGCCCAAGGCATTGGCCAGGTAGATCCGCAGTCCCATGCCTGCCAGCCGCAGCATCACATCCGCCCCTGTGAGCAGAGCCGCATTTTTCAGATATCCATGCCGCATCCTTTGCCCCCCTTTTGCATCCCCTTCTCTTACCCTATGCACACCGGGCGGGGGGCTATGCGCAAAAATAGAACAAAGCCCGCCTCCGGTCAGGGAAGCGAGCTTTGTTCTGAAAGGGACAAGAAGGACAGATCAAAAGCCTCTGTCAAGCATGGGGGAAAGTCTTTTTCAAAAAGAGTTACCGGGTCTTGTAATTCTGGTAGCCGCCCTCCCGGTGAGGCAGAGCGTCCCAGATCTCATCTGCCGCCTTCTGCCAGGCATCGGCATAGTTCTGGCACTTGTCGCACAGATGATCCACCGACTCCGGAGATTGCAGGTCGGTGCTGTGTGCGCCGGTCTCGTGGACCATGCAGCGCAGTTTTTCCGGGTTTTCCAGCATGGGGCAGGGACGCAGATGGTTTTTGTTGAAGGGCTGGCCGTCCCGGTAGGCCATGAACAGCGGGCTGCGCAGGATCTCCAGGATGCTGGAGCTGTGGATGTTGCGGTCCGAGTAGTGGATAAACACACACGGCTCTGCATCGCCGGCGGAATTGATATGGAAATAGTTGCGGCCGCCTGCAATACAGCCGCCTACATACTGTCCATCGTTCTGGAAGTCCATGGGGAAGAACGGAATATCGCTTTCTGCCGAGCGCAGATAGCGGATACGCTGGATCATGTAGCGGCGCTGTTCCGGCGTGGGCAGCAGCTCCGGCGCCGCATCATTGCCCACCGGCATATAGTGGAAGTAGAAGCCAAAGTGTGCTCCCTTGTCGGACAGCATCCGCAGGAACCGGTCGCTGGTGACCGCCTCCAGGTTGGCACTGGTATAGCAGATGGAGGTGCCGAACAGGATTCCGTGGGTACGCAGACGATCCATGGCATCCATGACGGCGGTATAATGACCGCTGCCGCGGCGGGCATCGTTGGTCTCCGGGCTGCCCTCGATGGAGAGCATGAAAGCGATATTGCCCAGGCGTGCGACTTCTTCACAGAACGCATCGTCGATCAGCGTAGAATTGGTGTAGATAGCAAACTGCACGTCGTTGTGCTTTTCTGCCAAGCGCAGCACATCCGCCTTGCGCACCAGGGGCTCGCCGCCGGTAAGCATATACAGGTAGACGCCCAGCTCCTTGCCCTGGGTCACGATACGATCCATATCCTCAAACGAGAGGTTGTTTTTATGGCCGTACTCGCCCGCCCAGCAGCCAGTGCAGTGCATATTGCAGGCCGAGGTGGGGTCAAACAGGATCAGCCAGGGGATATTGCACTGGTAGCGGACCCGGTTTTCCCGGATGGTTTTGGTGCCCCGGAAGAAGGCTTCGTACCCCAGGTTCAGGGCCGTAGTGCGGGCCACATGGGGATCCAGCTGACCCAGCACACAGTCGATCAGCTTCGGCCACTTCCCTTCCGGGTCGCTCAGGGCGGCGCGCGCCTGGTCGTACACTTCCGGGCTATAGCTGTCGCCCCAGAACTGCTGTGCCACATCCACCAGCTGGGACACCGTCCCCGCCCGGTCAGAAGCAGCATGGGCCAGCACAGCGTCCACCAGCTTGCCCACAGCGGCCCGCTGCATTTTATGGGTCAGGCTCTGCATCTCGATCTTCATGAGTCAATCCTCCGTTTGTTATAAAACTTCAGCTGCGCAGCCACAGACCACCCAGCTGAATGATCGCAAGGTTTTCATGGTTTCGATGGATACAGCATACCACTGCCCCTGCCAGGCAGCCACTATCAGACAAAGCGCCGTGATAGAAAACCTATCACGGCGCAGATTCTGTCTAATTTTCGTCCTGGAGGGTCTCGATCGGGGCATCGGTGCTAAAGCGCTTCAGCGCCCGGCGCAGGTCTCCCCGCATCATCCGGTCCAGCTGCGCTGTGATGCGGGCGGGGTCCTCCTTCATATCCTTGCGTATCCATTCCAGCATGATGCCCACCAGGGCGTACTTATAAAAATCCACCACGAACTGCTGGTCGTCCGGGCGCACAGCCATGCCCTGCCGTGCCCGGGCAGCAAACTCCTGCAGCATCGAGTCCAGCAGACGGTACAGGTAGACCTCGATCTGTTCCCGGCTCATGGAGCGGTAAACGTTCAGCACCAGGGTCTTGTTTTGCTGTACTTCCATCATAATATTCAGGAACGCTTCGTGCCATGTATCAAATGTGCGGTGCCCTTCCATCACCTTGGCGGCATCCCGGGCCAGCACCCAGTCCACCAGGTCGTAAATATCCTTGAAGTGATAGTAAAAGGTCATGCGATTGACACCACAATCCTCCGTGATGTCATTGATCGTGATCTTATTCAGCGGTTTATGGAGAAGCAGTTTTTTAAGAGAGGCCTCCAATGCCCGCTTGGTCGTTTGAGCCACAAATATCATCCTTTCCGGGGCGGGGCGCGGCTCCCGCTGGCCATGATTCTTTTTTCCATGATACCGCACATTCTTTGCCGCATCAAGCGAAAAAAGGATCTTTTTTGTAAATTTTTTTCGGCATCCAGCGGCCCCTCCGGCAAAAAACCCGTGCAAAAATCCCCCTTCCCTCTTGGATTTTATGCCCCACTGTGGTTAAATAGTCGCAAGCGGGGCGCAAAACGCCCCGGTCATGCTATGAGGGAGGAACCAAGCCTATGTTTGAACAGATCGGTTTTCTGGGCTGCGGCAATATGGGCGGCGCCATCGCCCGGGCCGTCTGCCGGGCTGCTGCCCCCAGCAGCGTCTATCTGGCCAACCGCACCGCAGCCAAGGCACAGGCCCTGGCCGCACAGCTGGGCTGCCGCACGGCAGACAACCGCCAGGTCGCAGCGGACTGCCAGCTGATTTTTCTGGCGGTAAAGCCCCAAATGATGGAACAGCTTTTGCAGTCTTTGCAGCCAGTATTTGCTGCACGGCAGGATCGCTTTGTGCTGTGCACCATGGCAGCGGGGCTTTCCATCGCCCGTATCCGGCAGATGGCCGGCGGGGACTGGCCGGTGATCCGCATCATGCCCAACACTCCCGCCGCTGTGGGTGCCGGTATGATCCAATATTGTGCCGAAGGCATCACCGAGGCCGAACAGGCGGAATTCTGCCGGGTCATGGCACCCGCAGGCCGTTTGGACCCTCTGCCGGAGAATCTGATCGATGCAGCCAGCTGTGTGTCCGGCTGCGGCCCGGCCTGGGTCTATCAGATGATCGAGGCGCTGGCCGACGGGGGCGTGGCCTGCGGACTGCCCCGGGCAAAAGCCCAGGAATATGCCGCCCAGATGGTGCTGGGCAGTGCCCAGATGGTGCTGGAAAGCGGCAGCCACCCCGGTGCATTGAAGGATGCCGTATGCAGCCCCGGCGGCAGTACGATCCAGGGTGTGCGTGTGCTGGAACAGCATGGGATGCGGGGCGCTGTGATGGACGCTGTGATCGCCGCATTTGATAAAACGAAGGAAATGGGAAAGGGTTGAAAACGCAATGCGTATTGTTGTAAAAGTAGGCACCTCTACCCTGGCCTATCCCACCGGACGGATGAACATCCGCCATACGGAAGGGCTGGTAAAGGTGCTGAGCGATCTGAAAAACGCCGGACATGAGGTGATCCTGGTCTCCTCTGGCGCCATTGGCATGGGCGTCGGGAAACTGTCTCTGCCCGCGCGCCCTACCGACATGGCCTCCAAGCAAGCCTGCGCCGCTGTGGGGCAGTGCGAGCTGATGTACACCTACGACCGTCTGTTCAACGCCTACAATCACACTGTGGCGCAGATCCTGCTTACAGGTGTGGACGTAGAGCACAACAGCCGCCGGGTCAATTTTGAGAACACGCTGCACCGCCTGCTGGAGCTGGGGGCGCTGCCCATCATCAATGAGAACGACTCGGTCGCTACCGATGAGATCACCTCCATCGGCGACAACGACACCCTGGCAGCCATCGTGACCTGCTGCGCCCGTGCTGACCTTTTGGTACTGCTGAGCGATATCGACGGGCTTTATACCGCAAACCCCCATACCCACCCGGAAGCACAGCTGATCCCGCTGGTCGAGCAGATCACCCCGGAGATCCTGGCACTGGCCGATGGCGCCGGTTCGGCCCTGGGCACCGGCGGCATGGCCACCAAGCTCCGGGCTGCCCAGATGGTCACATCCAAAGGGGCCGATATGGTCATTGCCAATGGCGCTGACCCGCGGGTGCTGTACGACATTGCAGAGGGCCGCAGTGCCGGCACCCGGTTTGCAGGCCGCCAAAAGAAGGAGGGCTGATCTATGACCACCCTAGAGATCCTATCTGCCGCCCGGTCCGCCAAACGTGCGGTGGCTTTAGCGGACAGCGAGACCCGCCGCCGGGCGCTGCTGGGCATGGCCGATGCCCTGTGCCAGGAGGAGAACCTGGCCGCTATCCTTGCCGCCAATGCCGCCGACATGGAAGCCGCCCGGGGGCAGATCACCGATGTGATGCTGGACCGCCTTTCCCTGACGACCCAGCGTGTACAGGCTATGGCCAGCGGCATCCGGGAAGTGGCCGCCCTGCCCGACCCGGTGGGCCAGGTCCTGCGCCGGGTCGAACGCCCCAACGGCTTGGTGATCGAAAAGACCGCCGTCCCCATGGGTGTAGTGGCCATCATCTACGAGAGCCGCCCCAATGTGACCAGCGATGCTGCGGCTTTAGCGCTGAAAAGCGGCAATGCCTGTGTGCTGCGCTGCGGCAAGGAAGCCTGGCGTTCGGCCCATGCCATCGTTCAGGCACTGCGGCAGGGTGTGCGGGCCAGCGGCCTGCCGGAGACAGCGGTCTGCCTGGTGGAGGATACCACCCACGCCTCTGCAAACACTCTGATGACCGCTGTGGGCTATGTGGATCTGCTGATCCCCCGTGGCGGCGCCGGATTGATCCGGGCTTGTGTGGAAAATGCCAAGGTCCCCTGCATCCAGACCGGTACCGGCATCTGTCATATCTTTGTGGACGAAAGTGCCGATCTGGACCGCGCCCTGGACATCATCGAGAATGCCAAGGCCAGCCGCCCCAGCGTCTGCAATGCAGAGGAGGTCTGCCTGGTACACCAGGCCATTGCCCCCTTGTTCCTGCCCCGCCTGGCCCAGAGACTGGGTGCGGACCGCATCGCCCAAGGACTGCCCCCCGTACAGCTGCGGCTGGATGAACGCGCCGCCGGGATCATCCCCGGTGTACCGGCCAATGAGAAGGATTTTGACACGGAATTTCTGGATTATATCCTGGCTGTCAAGGTGGTGGACACCGTCCAGCAGGCCATAGAGCATATCGCTCTGCACTCCACCGGTCACAGTGAATCCATCCTGACCCAGGACGAAAGCCATGCCGCACTGTTTACTGCAGCGGTGGACAGCGCCGCAGTGTACGTGAACTGCTCCACCCGCTTTACCGACGGCGGTGAGTTTGGTCTGGGCTGCGAGATGGGCATCTCCACCCAGAAGCTCCACGCCCGTGGTCCCATGGGGCTGGAGGAGTTGTGCAGCTATAAATACATCATCCATGGCAGCGGACAGATCCGCTGAGCCTGTCTGAACCGCAAAAAAAGTCTCTCTGTGAGCCAGAAACGGCTTGCAGAGAGACTTTTTGTCTTGTGGGTATCCTTTAATGCGGCAAAGGGTCATTCCCGGGGGGAAGGGCCCGGCCAATACTTCCAGGATTCCAGGATCGCAGACTTGACCGCCTTTTTGACGACCCGGTACAGGATATAAAAGGACAATGCTGTCAGCCCCAGATAGGCCAGGGTCAGCCACAGAGAGTACAACATACCGCGCCACACTCCTTTTTGCGGTCAGGCCCCCGGCACCAGCAGGCGGCGGGGCTCCTCCAGTATCTGGACCGCAGGGTCCAGCTGATTGGCCGCCAGCATCTGACCCGGAGATACATGGTAATGCCGGGCAATATCAAACAGCGCCTCGCCGGTCTGGGCATAATAGATGCGCAGAGAGATCTCCGGGTCTGCGGGTGCCAGTGGCTCCCCCAGCTCAATGGCACCCACACAGGTCTGGGTGCTGCGGCTGAGGACTGCCCCCTCCGCATGGACCGTTACCGACACCTCCAACGTGCCCCCGGCGCAGCTGCATTGCAGATTTTCTGCCGAGAGCCAACATTCCGGATAGAACTCACTGTCCGGCGGTGCAGCCAGCTCCAACGGCAGCGACAGGTCCATGGTTTTATCGTAGCTTTCCAGCTCACCCAGGCTATTCTCCGCAAACGCCGTTGCGGTGACCTTGGCAGTGAGGGCATACCCCTCCCCCTGACTGCTTACCTGGACCGGGCTAAACGAAGCAAAACAGGCCAGGATCTTTGCCCCGGCATCCGGCAAAGGCCCGGAACCGCTGACCACGGCGTTCTGTTCCAGCAGACACGCAAGCCCCTCCACCGGCACAGTCTGGGGGGTCAGGCTGGCTTCATATTTTGTAGAGAAGGCATCTGCGGTGCATTGCAGCTGAAAACTGCGCCAGGCCCGGAGGTGCAGCATAGCGGTAGCCGTCAGGCTGGTCGCCTCGCCCTCCCCTTGTGCCAGGGTGAACCCCACCGGCTCCACCACACACAAGCACCGACATTCCTCCGTAAGGCCCTCCACATCCAGTACCTGATTGAAGGGCAGGGTCACTGCCTGGCTTTGCAGGCCAGGCTCGCCTTCTGCCCGCCAAGCGCACTGGGCTTGCAGCTCCCCTTTGATCACAGCTTTGCCTGCCAGCAGCTTGACCTCCCGCACGGCAGCGGTCCCGCTGATATCCAAAATGGCTTCCGGGGGCTGGGGAAAGGTCAGCTCCCCCTCTGCGGTGAGGAGCTTTTCCTGCACGGCCACGCTCCTGACGCCGGACAGCGTACACATCCGCTGCTCCACCCCGCCATCTGACAGCGCTGTGATCACCTCGGTCTTGACCTGCGCCCGCACCGACGCCACCAGTCCAAAGGCGCCCCTGACCTCGATGCGGCGGGGGTTGACCACCCGGCAGTTCAGATATTCGGTCGCCCCTTCCACGACCGCCGTCCAGGCTGTAAAGTCAAATACCGGCAGTTCCAGAGATTTTTCAAAGGGGAGCTTTTGCTCGGTCTGGCACAGACCCGCCCCCTCCTCCCCTTGGTAATAGACGATACAGCGCAGGTACCCCTCCAAGCTCAGCCGCCCGGGCTGCAGCTGTTTTTGCAGCACCACCGGCTTTGCAAAACATTTTACCAATTTGAACACCGGTGGCAGATAGTCCGAGATCAGGATCTCGGTCTCCAGCGGCAGCTCCGCCTTGACGGTACAGCTGCCCCCTGCCGCCGGCAGTGCATCCCGGAAGATCTTTAGTTCCATAAATGTATGCTCCTTTCCTGTCCGCTTACCCTCTACTTTATTCCTGCTGCGCACACATTAGAACAAAAAGCCGCCCCGGCTCTGCTGTACTGCAAAGCCGGGGCGGCACTCCGGATCGTTTTACTTCTTTTGGATGCCGAAGATCCAGCGCAAAACTCCGCACAGACATTTCGGGCTTTTGATCACAACGACCTGCATCCCACTCACCCTTTCCCTTGTTCTACCCCCATTATAGCGGCAGAACGCAAAAAGGTGCAGCTTACTCGTTATCCGGGAGAGTTTCCACCACCAGCAGCGCACCCGTGCGCACCGAGATGGTGATGCAGTCGGAGCCGGGGGCATACTCATTGCTGACCCCCAAAGGGTAATCCATTGTAAGGACTGCATCGGTCAGCTCATAGAAAGAGCCACGCTCATACACTCCTTCGGCACGGCCTTCCAGCGGGAATACCGAAAGATAAAAAAACGCTTCCTTCGGATAGCGGCGGGTCTGGCCCGGCAGCACATAGGTGATGCGGCTGCGCTCGTTTTGCAAAGTAGCCCGCAGGCCCCGTTTTTCCAGCCCCAGGCCGGTGCCCAGGTTTGCAAAGGTGTGCTCCACCCTGCGTCCCCCAAGGCCGCCCAACAGCAGCACCTCGTCAAAGCCTTTTTCGGCTGCAAGGCGGGCAGCGTATTCCGTGTCGGTATCGTCCTTGACGTGCGGAAGCACCACCACCTCCCCCGTCTGCGGCGGACAAGGTGCCGAGTCGAAGTCGCCCACAATGATATCCGGGCGGCGGCCCAGCCGGGCACAGTTCTGATACCCAGCATCGCAGGCAATGATAAAGTCATCGGCACGAAGCAGTCCAGCCAGCTCCGGCGGAACCGGACAGGCCGAAAGGATCACACAACGGGACATCCTTTTCCTCCTTACATCATTGGTCTGCGCTGCCAGTCTTTGACGTCCTTGACCTCATCATACATAGCGCAGTAACTGGCGTACCGGCTGGGGGAAAGTTCCCCCGCCTCCACAGCAGCCCGGACCGCACAGCCTTTTTCGCTGCGGTGAGAGCAGCCTGTAAACTGGCACTTGCCCAGGTATGGCCCAAACTCCGGAAACACCTGCTCCAGATTTTCCTTCGGGATAAAGCCAGCCCGGCCAGCCTCCAGGCTGGCAAAGCCCGGCGTGTCTGCAATGCGGCCTCTAAAGGCCTCAAAGATGGTCACTTCCCGGGTGGTATGGCGGCCACGGCCTAATTTTTGGCTGATCTCGCCCGTCTGCTGCGCCAGCTCCGGCACAAGGGCGTTCAGCAAAGTAGACTTGCCCACGCCCGAGTTGCCGCAAAAGGCGCACAGACGCCCGCTGATCCAGGTTTTCAGTTCCTCCAGCCCTGCGCCGGTGGCATAGTCCACACAGATCACCGGCAGTGTCGAATGTGCGTAGGCCTGCTGCAAAAAGGCAGTCTCGGACAGGTCGCCTTTGGTGCAGACGATCACCGGCTGCACCCCCTTATCCACTGCGATGGCGGACAGCTTATCCAGCACCAGCGTACTGGGGGTGGGCTGGGTCGTGCTGGCCACCAGGAACAGCACATCCAGGTTTGCCACCGGCGGACGGACAAAGACATTTTTTCGCGGAGCAATGGCAGCGATCACCGCTGCGCCATTCTCCATCTCCAACGTCACTTCATCTCCCGCCACAGGGGTGATCTTCTGCTTGCGGAACAGGCCCCGGGGCTTACATTCCACCACGCCATCCGGCGTGCGGACGTAGTAAAAGCCGCCGATGCCCTTGAGGATATATCCGTTCATGCTTTTCCCCCTGTCAGCCTACCAGCGAAGCCCACCAGTCGCTGAGACTGGGGGTACTGGACGGCTGTTCGCTTTCAGACTCTGCCGGGGAGGAAGATGCCCCGCCGCCGAACAGACCGCTCCACCAATCCTCCGGCGTAGTGGGGACTTCCGGTTCCGGTGCAGGCTCCGGCCCGGCACTGACCACCACATTGATCCGGCTGTTCAGCTTTACCGATGCGCCGGCTTCCGGACTCTGGCTGAGCACGGTGCCCGGAGGCGTATCGCTGTACTGTTCGGTCTGGCTGCCCAGGCCCAGGCGGTTCTGCACCAGCAGGGTGCGGGCATCGTTGACATCCATGCCCTCCAGGGCAGGCACACGGGTGCTGGTATTTACCTGCGGACGGCTGACATACACAATGACCGTCGTGCCCGCTGCCACCTGGCTGCCCGCTGCAGGCTCGGTGCGGATGACCGACCCCGTGGCCACCGAAGGCTCCACTGCCTGGGTGACCAGCACCGAGACGCCCTGCTCCCGCAGCAGACGCTCTGCATCGGTCTGCAGATAGTTGGCAAGGTCCGGCACCGTGATATATTTTGTGCCAAGGCTGACCGTCAGGGTGATGGTCTGCCCCTCCCGCACGGTACGGCCGGACACCGGCGACTGGCGGTAGACGTAGCCCGCTGCATAGTCGTTATTATACTCCTCTTCCCACTGGATGAGGATCTGCCCGCTGGTGACCTGGGGCTGGGCATTCACCTCGTCCCGGGTCATCCCCAGGTAGTCGCCCAGGGTAACATCGGTCTTTTCGTTCATCAGGTTGCTGGAGTCCTGCAGGATGCTCCAGCACATGGCGCCGCAGGCCAGGGCAAAGGCCACTGTAATGCCCAGCAGCACGGGCAGAAAAACAGAGCGACGCTTTTTAGCGGGCTTTTTCTGCCGGCGGGCCGAGCTGGTATCCGGCTGGCGGCGGTCTCTTTTTTGTTCCATGGGCTTTTGTACCTCCTTTGCAGGAGCCTGTTCTGGCTGATAAACATAATGGAAGGTGATGGACGGGTCATGGACATAGCGGTCCAATGCGTCCAGCATCTCCCCTGCATTGGCATAACGGTTGACCGGATTTTTGGCCATAGCCCGCTCGGTGATCTCCACCAGGCCCAGCGGGGTCTGCGGAGCGATCTCCCGCAGGGAGCGCGGCTTCTCAGAGATCTGCTGCAAGGCCACATCCACCGCATCCTTTGCGTCAAAAGGCAGCTGACCGGAGAGCATCTCGTACATCATCACTCCCACCGAATACAGGTCGCTGGTGCAGTCGGTCTCCTCTCCTTTCGCCTGCTCCGGGCTGATGTAGTGTACACTGCCCATCGCTTTGCCGCCATTGAGCTGGTTTTCGGCCCGGGAGATGCGTGCAATGCCAAAGTCCATCATCCGCAGCTGGCCATTATCCAGCAGCATGATATTCTGGGGCTTGATGTCCCGGTGGACGATGCCGTTGCGGTGGGCATGCTCCAGCGCCTTGAGGATCTGGGAGATGAAATGCACCGTCTCCCGGCTGGTCAGTTTGCCCCCGCGCTGGTTCAGGTACTGGCGCAGGGTCATGCCGTCCACATATTCCATTACGATGTACTGCAGCTGGTCTGTGACCGATACATCGTACACTTTTACGATATTGGGGTGATTCAAAAGCGAAATAGCCTTGGACTCGTTCTGGAACCGGCGCACCAGATCCGGGTCATGCATCAGCTCCGAGCGCAGCACCTTGACCGCTACGACGGTGCCCTGGGGCACCGGGCCGCCGGGAGCCACTGCCACTGCTTTATAGACATTGGCCATACCGCCGGTGCCGATCATCTCCTGCACCTGGTACAGTCCATCCAGTGTTTTACCGATCAGATCCATAGGCATCCTCCATCGGCTCTGTATCCATCAGCAGCGCGGTGATATTGTCCGTGCCGCCGGCGGCATTTGCCGCTTCGATCAGGCGATCCGGCAGTTCATAAAAGATCTGACGGCCCGCCAGCAACTTTTCCAGCGCAGGCTGCGGCACAAGGTTGGTCAGCCCATCGGAGCACAGCAGCAGCCGATCCCCCGGATGGAGCGTCAGGGACGTTGTGTCCGGATCCAGGCGGTAATCCACCCCAAGTGCCCGGGTGATGATGTTCTTTTGGGGGTGATGCTCTGCCTCTTCCGGGGTGATGGTGCCGCAGTCCACCAGCTCCTGCACATAGGAATGGTCATGGGTCAGCTGGGTCAGCCTGCCCTCCCGGTACAGATACGCCCGGGAGTCCCCTGCATGGCAAAGGAATGCACGGCCGCCCCGCACCAAGGCACAGACTGCGGTGGTGCCCATACCGGCCAGCGCTTCCTCCTGCGATGCACGCTGGAACACCTGGCGGTTGGCCTCCACCATTGCCCGGCGGAGAAACGCCTCCTCCTCTCCGGGCATACACTGACTGTACTGCTGCTGAAAGCTGCGCTCGATCATATCGCAGGCGCCATGGGAGGCCTCCCGGCCGCCCCGGGCACCGCCCATGCCATCGCACACCAGGCCCCAGGCTCCGCCGCCGGGCAGTTCCCCTGCGCGGAAATCATCCTGGTTATCCTGGCGCACCCGGCCTACATCGGTTTTTCCTGCAAGTTTCATAGGCTGTTTTCTGCCTCCCTTTTATGCCTTTCCCGTCATCTCGTCCCGGCGGAGCTGGCCGCAAGCGGCGCTGATCTCACTGCCCAGACGGCGGCGGACGGTGGCGTTGACCCCCAAGGTCTCCAACTTGTGCTGAAAACGGCGCACATTGGCTGCATCGGTGGCGGAATAGGGGCTGCCGTCCACCGGGTTGATGGGGATCAGGTTTACGTGGGCACCCATGCCCCGGATCAGGTCTGCCAGCTGTTTTGCACATTCATCCGAATCATTGACGCCCCGGACCATGGAATATTCAAAGCTGACCCGGCGGCCGGTGGTGTCCTGATAGCGGCGCACTGCCTTGATGAGCTGGTCCACCGGGTAGGCGTTGTTCACCGGCATCATGCCGCTGCGGATCTGGTCGTTGGGCGCGTGCAGGGATACCGACAAGGTAAGCTGCAATTTATGCTGCGCCAGCCGGTCGATCCCCGGCACCAGGCCGCAGGTGGACAGGCTGATATTCCGCATCCCGATATTGACCCCCTCCGGGGAGGAGATCAGATGCAGGAATTTCAGCACCTGGTCAAAGTTATCCAGCGGCTCGCCAATGCCCATCAGCACGATATGGGAGATGCGCTCCCCGATATCCCGCTGCGCTGTATAGATCTCGGAGCAGATCTCTCCCGCCTCCAGGTCACGCACCCGGCCCGCCTGGGTGGATGCACAGAAGCGGCAGCCCATCCGGCAGCCCACCTGGGTGGATACGCAGACCGTATTGCCATAGTGGTAGCGCATGACCACCGTTTCGATGCAGTTGCCGTCCGCCATACGCAGGAGATACTTGACCGTACCATCCTTGGCCTCCTGGCGGCGCTGGATCTGGGGGGCGGCGATATAATATGCCTGCCCCAGCTTTTCCAGCAGGGCTTTGGGCTGGTCCGTCATCGCAGAAAAATCCGTCACCAGCTTTTGGTGCAGCCAGTGGAAGATCTGCTTTGCCCGGAAAGCGGGCTGTCCCAGCTCCTTGAGCACTGCGCCCAGCTCCTCCAGCGTCAGGGAGGATATGCAGCGTTTTTGTTCCATAGCGTTCTCCTCAATCTATCATCAGAACCCCAGGGTCAGCAGGGGCTTTTCTGCATTGCGCAGATGAAAAAGCCGTCCATGCCGGTCTCCGTGGGGATCGAAAGCATGCCATACGGTGTGCAGCGCATCCCCTGCGGCATTGCCGGCGACGGCGATGCCAGCGTAAACTCCGGATGCCGCTGCAGGAAAGCCTGGATCTGCTGCTGATTCTCCGCCGGATGGATCGTACAGGTGGAGTAGACCAGACGTCCCCCCGGCTTCAAAAGCCCTGCGGCGGCATCCAGGATCGATGCCTGGGTGGCCAGCAGCTGGGCATAGCGTGCCTCGTCCAGCGCTTTATAGCGGATATCCGGCTTTTTGGCCAGGATCCCCAGCCCGCTGCACGGCACATCGGTCAGGATGCAGTCCGCCATCGGCAGGTCCGGTGCGGGGTGGGCGGCATCGTTGCAGCGGGTCTCCACGCAGGCAAACCCCATGCGCTGCACAGCGGCGCGGATAAGCCCCACCCGATTCTCGGTGACATCGCAGCTTACCAGCCGGCCGGTGTCCTGCATCTGCTCGGCCAGCAGCAGGGTTTTGCCGCCTGGGGCAGCACAGAGGTCCAGCACCGTTTGGCCCGGTGCGGCCTCCACACACAGAGCCGCCAGCTGGCTGGCCTGGCCCTCTACATGGTAATACCCCTGCCGGAACAACTCTTTATCCGCCGGGCTGCCCTCAAAACGAGCCAGCACACTGCCCTCCACAAAGCCGGGATGCACATCCTGCACGCCCAGTTCTTCCAGCAAAGAGCAGAGTTTTTCCGGCGTTGCTTTCAGCGGGTTTGCCCGCAGGCTGGTCAAGCCCCCATCAGCAGGCTGGGTCAGGATGCCCAGTGCCTCGTCCGGATAGTAGGTATGCAGCACCTGTGCCACATCCCGCCCGGCAGAGCCCAGCACCATCAGCTGCTCACAGGCATCTGCAAAGCTGGCGCCGGACAGATCATAGGCGCAGGCACGGCGCAGCACGGCATTTACAAGGCCGGATGCGCTGGATTTTTTGAAGCTCCGGGTCAGTTTGACCGCCTCATTGACCGCAGCGGAGACTGGGACCTGCATATAGCGGGCCTGGGCCAGAGCGGAGCGCAGGATCTCCCGCACCGGCGGATCAAGCCGGGCAAGCCCTTTGGGAAGAAACTGTTCCAGGATATAATCCAGCGTTCCACGGTGCTCCAGCACGGTATAGAAGATGGCGCTGGCAAAGGCTTTATCCCGGCCGTCCAGTTTTTGGCGCCGAAGCTCTGCGTCCAGGATCAGGTTGGAGAAGCCGTCCTGCTCCTGCCGGATCAATGCGGACACTGCCGCTGCTCGGGGACTGGCACCCATCACAGCGCCTCCCCTGCTTTGAGCCGCAGACCGGCCGCAAAGGCGCTGCCGTCCATGGGCTTCGAGCCTTCCGGCACTACCCGCAGCAGCTCCACAGCGCCCTCGGCACAGGCAACGGTCAGCGGCTTTACCGCCAGGACCGTACCAGGGGCCTGCCCTGCACTGGGGACCACACGGCAGGACAGCACCTTGACCTTTTTGCCGCTGGAGGCTGCAAACCAGGCCACCGGCCAGGGGTTCATACCGCGGACCCAGTTATGGATATGCGCAGCAGACTGGTCAAATGTGAACTGTGCCATCTCTTTGGTGAGCATGGGGGCCAAACTGGGCTCCCCCTGCTGCGGAACCGCCTGCAGGCTGCCCTGGGCAATGGCGGGCAGCGTCTCGCACAGCACCCGTGCACCCACAGCCGCCACCCGGTCAAACAGCTCGCCGCTGGTCTCTTCCGGGTCGATGGCGATCTTTTCACAGCTGAGCACCGCGCCGGTGTCCAGCCCCTCGTCCATCTGCATAATGGAGACGCCGGTCTCCGCATCTCCGTTCAGCACCGACCACTGCACCGGTGCGCTGCCCCGGTAATTCGGCAGCAGCGAAACGTGCAGGTTGATGCAGCCATGGGGCGGGATCTGCAGCACCGAAGCAGGCAGGATGCAGCCATAGGCCACCACCACGATGATCTCCGGCGCAAGAGCACGGATCGTATCGTCCTCTGCGCAGCCCCGCAGGGTGCGGGGCTGAAAGACCGGAGTACCGTGGGCCAGCGCCACCTGCTTGACCGGCGGAGCGGTGAGCACCTGTTTACGGCCCACCGGCTTATCCCGCCGGGTGTACACGCCGCAGATCTCGTGCCCAGCGGCATACAGAGCCTCCAGGCACTGGGCGGCGATATCCGGCGTGCCCATGAACAAAACTCTCATTTACTGCTTCCCTTTCCCCTGGGCTGCCTCAGCACGGCCCTCATCGGTGTCCTCATAGAAAAACTCGCTGGACTCCATGATGGTCACACCGTCCAGGTGGTCGTTCTCGTGCTGGATGCAGCGGCCCAGCAGACCGTCGGCCTCCAGCTCAAACCAGTTGCCATTGCGGTCCTGGGCGCGGACCTTGACCGCCGCAGGGCGGGTCACGGCGCCATTGTGTCCCGGGAAGGACAGGCAGCCCTCGTAAGCGGTCTCCTCATCCTCGGACACAGCCAGGATCTCGGGGTTGACAAAGTCGATGAACTTATACTCGTAATCTGCCGGGATCTCCTCCGGCGCATCGGTGGTATCCCACACCACGAACAGGCGGCGCAGCATACCGACCTGGGGGCCAGCCAGACCCACGCCGTCGGCATGGATCATGGTCTCCCGCATATCGTCCAGCAGCTGTGCCAGACGGTCATCAAAGGAAGTTACCGGGCGGCAGACCTTGTTCAGGATCGGATCGCCCTCTTTTACGATAGTACGGATAGCCATTGCAGTTTTACCTCCTAAAGTTCAAATATCCCCATCTGCGTGCAGATCCACGGTCACGGTCGCCTTTGCAGGCAGTTTTTCCTGCTCATATGCAGCCAGTGCGGCCCGCATCAGGTCCCGGAACGCGCGGTCATTGCGGCACTTGAGGGTAAGTTTATAGCGATAAGTCTCGTTGATCTTCAAGATCCCCGCCGGGGTCGGCCCCAGCACCCGCAGGGGCAGCCCCGGCCTTTGTGCTGCCAGCTTTGCCAGCAGCACGGCAAACCGGGCGGCGGCAGCGCCCACCTGCGCTTCCTGTCCGCCGGCAAAGCCCACTACACACACCGAACAGAAAGGCGGATACAGCCCCAGACGGCGGTAGGCGATCTCCTGTTCAAAAAAGGCGTCGTAGTCCTGGGCAGCGGCCAAGGACAGCACCGGGTTTGAGGGGTCGGTGGTCTGGATCAGGGCAAAACCAGGGTCAGAAGCCCGGCCGCTGCGCCCCACCACCTGGGTGATCAGGCTGAACACCCGCTCGTAGGCGCGGAACCCCTGGGCAAACAGCAGCGAATCCACACCCAGCACCCCTACCAGCGTGACCGCCTCAAAATCCAGCCCCTTTGCCACCATCTGGGTGCCCACCATGATATCATACTCATGCCGGGCAAAGCGGGCCAGCAATTTTTCGTGGGCATCCTTCGCGGCAGTGGAGTCCTGATCCATACGCAGGATGCGGGCCTGGGGGAACAGCGCTGCCAGCTCCTCCTCCGCTTTTTGGGTGCCGAAGCCCCGGTATTGCAGCTTGCCGCCGCAGGCGGGGCAGCGCTGCGGCGGGGGTTCCATCTGGCTGCCGCAATAGTGGCACAGCAGCCGGCGGGCGGCCTTGTGGTATACCATCGGGACGCTGCATTTGCTGCATTTCAGCACCTCCCGGCAGTCCTCGCACTGTGCTACGGTCTGGTAGCCCCGGCGGTTCAAAAGCAGGATGGTCTGTTTTTCTTCCTCCAGGTTTTTTCGGATCGCATCTTCCAGTGCCAGGCTGATTTCCCGAGGGTTGCCCCCGGCCAGCTCTGCCCGCATATCCACCATTCGCACACGGGGCAGCGGATTGCCGCCATAACGCTGGGTCAGCCGCACCAACTGGATGCGCCCTTGCTGGGCTGCATAAAAAGTCTCGGTGCTGGGGGTAGCACTGGCCAGCAGCAGCAGCGCTCCGCTGGAGGCCGCCCGGCGGCGGGCCACCTCATGGGCCGAGTACCGGGGGGCGGACTCTGAGCGATAGGTGTGCTCCTGCTCCTCATCGATAATGATAAGGCCCAGATCTTCCAGCGGAGAAAACACTGCGCTGCGGGTCCCCACCACGATATCTGCACCGCCATCCTGGATCATCTGCCATTGCAGCAGCCGTTCGGTGTGGTTGAGCGCAGAGTGCTGCACCGCCACCCGGCTGCCAAAGCGGGATTTCAGCCGCAGGATCATTTGAGGGGTAAGGCTGATCTCCGGCACCAGGACCAAAGCCCGGCGCCCCAGCTCCAGGCAGCGCTGGATCAGCTGGATAAACACCAGGGTCTTTCCGCTGCCGGTGACTCCATACAGCAGCGCCGCATGGGGGTCATGGTCCTCCAGGGAGGGGCGCAGCGCCTCATAGGCAAGCTGCTGCTCCGCCGTCAGCACCAGCGGCCGGTTCTGCAAAGGGATGTCCCCATACAGGTCCAAAGAGCGGTTGACCTTGCGGCACTCCAGCACGCCTTTGGCGCACAGGTTGTCCAGTACCGCCCGGCTCACGCCCCTCTCTTCCAGCTCTGTAAGGGTACGCTCGCCCCCGCTGAGCAGGGTCACCGCCGCCATCTGTTTGGCGGTAGGCTTAGGCTTTTGGGGCAGACTGCCGGTGAGACGGTAGGAATTTTCCGTATGGCGGACCAGCTGTTTTTGCAGCACCGGGGTCACACCGTCTGCCGCCACCGTAGGCTTATACTGCGCCCCATAGGGGATCACCGCCTTGACCGCCTCGTAATAGGTGCAGAAGGTGCGTTCCTTCAAAAAATGCACCAAAGCCAGCAGCTCCGGGGTCAAGCAGGCGGAAGCGGGTGCCACGTCAAACAGGCACTTGAATTTTGCATTCTCCGGCTCCGCATCACAGGCCAGCACCACCCCCATCCGGGCGCGGCTGCCCCGGCCAAAGGGGACCAATACCATGCTGCCCAGCCGCACAGCATCCTGCTGCTCCGGCAAGACCGCATACGTATACAGTTTATCGAAATGAAAGGTCGCATTGCTGACCGCGACCCCCACCGTTTTGGGCATTTACTGCTCCTTGCTGTCCAGGCCAGCCAGGGTGCGCATCATGGCATACAGCCCGGCGGCACATTCATCCACGTCATGGTTCACCAGGTTCTGATCGAACTGGTCCTTCTGGGCCAGCTCGTTCATTGCCTCGTTCAGGCGGCGCTGCACGCTGGCCTCATCCTCGGTGCCGCGGCCGCGCAGGCGCTGCTCCAGCTCCTGAATGGAGGGCGGCAGCAGAAAAATGGTGTTGGCGCCAGGGTACAGCCGCTTGATGTTGGCCGCACCGTGTACGTCGATGACCAGCACCACCATGCGGCCCGCTTCCAGGTGACGGTTCACCTCGGAACGCAGGGTGCCATAGTAGTTCTGGTTATAGTAGTTGTGCTCCACGATCTGATCTTCCGCCAGCAGCTGACGGAACTTCTCCTGGGTGCAGTAGTAATAATCCACCCCTTCCTGCTCGCCGGGACGGGGGGCGCGGGTGGTAGCGGAGACGGTCTTTGCGATCTCCGGATGTGCATCACGCAGCTTTTTTACGACACTGTCCTTGCCGACGCCGGACGGACCGGACACGACAAACAGAAATTTCTCATTCTCCATGGGATTCTTCCTCCTCTGATGGTCTGCCTTCGGGCTGGCCTGCTGCCCGGCTGGCCACCGTTTCCGGGGACAGCGCCGACAGCACCACATGATCTGAGTCCATGACCAGAACGGCCCGGGTACTGCGCCCATAGGATGCATCGATCAGCATCCCACGCTCCCGCGCCTCCTTGACCAGGCGCTTGACTGGTGCGGAATCCGGGCTGACCACCGCCACCAAACGGGCGGCGCTGATCATATTGCCAAAACCGATATTGACAAGTTTCATCTTCTGCCTCCCGGCGGTATCACTCCAGGTTCTGGATCTGCTCCCGGATCTTTTCGATCTCGGCTTTCATATCCACCACGATACGGGTGATGTCCAGGTCCTGGCACTTAGAGCCAATGGTATTGGTCTCCCGGTTCAGCTCCTGGGTAAGGAAATCCAGTTTACGGCCCACCGGCTCATCCAGAGACAGGATCTCCCGATACTGGGCAATGTGGCTGCGCAGACGAACGGTCTCCTCGTCCACAGCGGTCTTATCCGCAAAGATCGCCGCCTCGGTCAGCACCCGTGCATCATCCAGCTCCCGGTCCTCCAGAATGACACGGAGCTTCTCGTACAGGCGGGCGGTATAGTTTTCTACACGGCCAGCGCTCAGGCTCTCTACACGGCCCACGCACTGCTCCAGGAAGGCAAGGCGGCTCTCGATATCCGCCTTCATCTTCTCCCCTTCTGCTGCGCGCATCGCCACAAAGCGATCCAGCGCCTGGGCTGTAACGGCGGAAACATCCTCCCACAGCTGTTCCTCATCCACATCCGCATGATGGGTGGACAGCACCTCCGGAAAACGAGAAACGAGGCCCGCGCTGACATCGTTGCGCATCCCAAGCGTCTGGGACATCTGTTCCAGCGCCTGCTGATAGCTGCGGGCCAGTTCCAGATTGACTGCGACCACGGTATCTGCGGCGTCTACTTCCTGCATCGTGAGGGACAGCTCCACCTTGCCCCGGGAGATGCGCTGGTTCAGCTGCTTTTTCAGGCGGCTGTCCAGATAGTTGCAGGTGCGGGGAATACGGGAGGAGTACTCAAAGTAACGGGAGTTTACACTGCGCAGCTCCACCGTGATCTCACGGCCATTGCGCACCGCAGTGCCCCGGCCAAAACCGGTCATGCTCAAAATCATCTGCTGCACTCTTCTTCCTTATCGTTGGATTTTTTCAGTGTAGGTATCTGTTGCGGGCTCGACCGCCCATATTATGATACATACTCTTTTATTTTACTATGGCAGGGCGTGTTTTGCAAGCAAACAAGGCAAAAAACACAGGTCGCACACAAAGGCAGTCCCCCCAGATCCAGACAATTTTGACTATCTGCGGACAAAAAAGCCGCTTATCCCAGCCGAGCGCCCGCCCTCCCCTGTCCGCCAGAGAAACACCCCTATTGGATACAAAATGCCCCCCGTGGAGATTCCACAGGGGGCACAAGATCAAACTATACCCTTAGACCGGGTGAGACTTATTGGCAAAGTCTGCATGGGCAGCATCCACGCCCTGGAGCTTTGCATTGCGCTTATCGAAGAACTTGGGTGCGACCTGGGGGAACATTGCGTAGGTCAGCACGTCCTCCTCCTGGGTGGTCCACTTGGCAGCTTCTGCCTTCAGCTTATCCATCTCAGGTGCCAGCGTGTCTGCAAAACGGCAGGTGATGGGCTGCTCGTCGCCCAGGATCTTCTTGGTGAACTCCGGGCTGATGGGAGCGGGAGTACGGCCGTAGTCGCCATGGACCAGACCCTTGAACTCCTTGGTGACCATCTTGTAGCGCTCGCCCAGGATCACGTTGAACACAGCCTGGGTGCCCACGATCTGGCTGGTGGGGGTGACCAGCGGCGGATAACCGGCCTCCTCACGGACGCGGGGGATCTCGGCCAGCACTTCGTCCAGCTTATCCTCCTTGCCTGCGTCCTTAAGCTGCTTGAGCATGTTGGAGAACATGCCGCCGGGCACCTGGTACAGCAGGGTGTTGGCGTCCACGCCCAGAGACTTGGGGCTGATCTGGCCATTGGCAATGTACTTTTCACGCAGCTTTGCAAAGTATGCACGCACCACGTTCAGCTGGTTCAGATCCAGGCCGGTGTCGTAATCGGTGCCCTGCAGAGCAGCCACCAGGCTCTCGGTGGGCATATGGCTGGTGCCCAGGCTCAGGGGGCTCATCGCAGTATCAATGATATCTGCACCTGCCTCGATGCCCTTCAGGATGGACATGGAGGCCAGACCGGCGGTGTAGTGGCTGTGGATATCCACAGGGATGGAGACGGTCTCCTTCAGCTTCTTCACCAGCTCGTAGCAGGTGTAGGGGGTCAGCAGGCCAGCCATATCCTTGATGCAGATGGAGTTTGCACCCATCTCCTCCAGGGTCTTGGCGTAGGAAGCGAAGTAGTCGTTGTTATGCACCGGGCTCAGGGTGTAGCTGATGCAGCCCTGGACATGAGCGCCCTCCTTGTTGGCAGCCTTGATGGCGGTCTGGAGGTTGCGGGCGTCGTTCAGTGCGTCAAAGATACGGATCACATCGATGCCGTTGGCGACAGATTTCTGCACAAAGTACTCCACCGCGTCATCTGCGTAGGGGCGATAGCCCAGCATGTTCTGACCACGGAACAGCATCTGCAGCTTCTGGTGGGGCAGCTCCTTGCGCAGCACGCGCAGGCGGTCCCAGGGGTCCTCATCCAAAAAGCGGATGCAGCTATCGAAAGTAGCGCCGCCCCAGCACTCCACAGAGAAGTAGTTGATCTTATCCATCTCGGGCAGGATCGGGCGCATCTCATCCAGGGTCATGCGGGTGGCCAGCAGAGACTGGTGGGCATCGCGCAGGACCACCTCGGTCACTTTGATCGGCTTTTTCGCCATGATTGTCACCTCTCTCTTAGTTCATGGAGACCAGCACGTCGCCGGAGTTGACCGTGTCGCCCTTGTTGACGTTGACGGATGCAACAGTGCCGTCCTGAGGAGCCAGGATCTCGTTCTCCATCTTCATGGCCTCCAGGATCACCAGCACGTCGCCCGCCTTAACGGAAGCGCCCGCTGCCACCTTGACATCCAGGATGTTGCCGGGCATGGGAGCCTTGACCGAGACAGCGCCGGCAGCAGCAGGAGCAGCCGGGGCCTTGGGTGCAGCAGGAGCGGCCGGAGCCGGAGCAGCCGGAGCGGCAGGAGCAGCGGCCGGGGCGGCAGCCACGGGGGCAGCACCTGCTGCAGTCTCCTCCACGGAGACGCTGTAAGCAACGCCATTGACGGTAATGTTATAGTACTTCATCGAAGAACCCTCCTGAATCAGATCATCAGATGTAATCGTATACGGTCAAAATTACAGCGCCATGTTGCCGTGCTTCTTGGGCAGACGGGAGGCGCGCTTGTTGCTGAGGATCTCCAGTGCGGCTACGACACTGGCCCGGGCACCAGCGGCGTCGCAGGTCAGATCGGCTGCACCGGCAGCCACGGCGGCGGCAGCGCTGCACTGCTGGGCAGTGTACTCGGCAGCCTTCGCGTTGGTTGCGGCGATGATATTATCGGATGCGTCGATCTCGTCCTTATACAGGACAGAGACCGCTGCGCTGGGCTCCAGCGGGCTGACCAGGCAGCCCTCCACAGCAATGCGCAGGTCGGCGCAGGCCAGAGCGGTGTAGACCGGGCCCACAGCCTTGCCAGCCAGCAGGCAGATCTTGGCGGTGGTAGCGTCGGCATACGTAGCAGCCAGACGGGCAGCCTCGCGGATGCCGCCGGCAATGTCCTCGGAGCAGCTGGGTGCAAAGCCCTCAGCGTCCACAATGGTCAGCACCGGCACATTGAAGGCGTCGCACAGGCGGACAAAGCGGGAAGCCTTGGACACGCAGTTGTGGCACAGCTGGCCGCTGACGGCCACCACGCCCACAGCGCTGCCGCCGATGGTGGCAAAAGCGGTGTACACAGCCTTGCCAAAACCAGCATACAGCTCCACGGTGCTGTCCTTATCCACCACAGCTGCAACCGCCTTAGCGGGAGCAGTACCAGCAGCCAGCACGGTGGAGGGCTGCTCGAACTCGAACACAGCGGGACCGGTCAGGTTGTTGGCAGGCAGCAGACCCACGATGTGGGCAGCCGTCTCCGCAGCAGCCTCGGCATCCTCTGCCAGGACAGAGGCCACGCCTGCCTTAGCGGCAGCCTCGGCGGTGCCAGCGGCAGCAGCCTTATCGCCCTTTGCGGCAGAGGTGAACGGCGGGGTGAAGAACAGCTCTGCGTCCTTTGCCACCACGCACACATCAGCGCTGGCAGCGTTCAGCGCACTGGTGCCGCCGCAAACGCCCAGCACCACTGCCACCTGCGGCACAACACCGGACACCTTTGCGATGGCAGCGTTCAGCTTGGAACCCGCAGTCAGCACATCCAGACCCTCGGCCAGCTTTGCGCCCACCGAGTCATAGAAGGTGACCACCGGGCAGCCAGTCTGTGCAGCCAGCTCCAGCACCTTGATGTTGCGTTCAACGTCCTTGACGGCGACGGCCTCGCCGTTCTGGTACACGGCATAAGCCTGCTGGCCTGCCGCATAGCCGCTGGCCGCGCTCACCGCGCCGTCCGCAAACAGCGTGGTGTACTGGCCGTCGTCAAAAAACTTGGCGAGAATTGCTCCTTTGTTGCTCTTTGAAGCCATGGTAAGACCTCCTGCTTGTCTAAAAAGCTTTCAAAATTGTCTCTATTATACTATGTTCTCCCTGGTTTCACAAGTACTATTCGACCATCTGCACCGACAAAACGTGCAGGCAGTCATTTCTTCTTATGGGTGCGGCGCACCGAGCCGCCTGCTGCCTGGGCGGCGCTGCGGGTCTGGGCACGGCCCTTTGCAGCGGCAGCCCGCAGACCGGATACCTCCTGCTTGGTCAGCTCCCGGTACTTGCCCGGAGCCAGCATCCCCAGCTTGACCACGCCTTCGGCGTTGCGCTTCAGGCGCACCACTTCCAGACCCACAGCCTCACACATGCGGCGGATCTCACGGTTTTTGCCCTCTTTCAGGGTCATTTCCATCACGGTACGGCCCGGCTCGTCCGACACCACATTGATGGCGCAGGGCAGGGTCTTGGTCCCATCATCCAGCACCACACCGGCGCTCAGACGCAGGATCTGGTTCTCATCTGCATGGGGCTGCACCGTGACCCGGTACAGCTTGGAAATGCCGCCGGACGGATGGGTGACCGCCTGGGCAAATGCGCCGTCGTTGGTCATCAGCAAAAGGCCCTCGCTGTCCTTATCCAGGCGGCCCACCGGGTAGAGCCGGGCGGGGATATCCGACACCAGGTCCATCACCGTTTTACGGCCCAGCTCATCGCTGGCAGTGGTGACATAGCCGCGGGGCTTATACAGTGCCAGGTAATAGAGCTTCTGCTCCTTTTGGATATAGATGCGCTCATCGTCCACATGCAGGATATCCCGGTTGGGGTCCATCTTGTCCCCCACTTTTACCGGGTGGCCATTGACCTTGACCCGCCCTTCGGCAATGATCTGCTCTGCTGCCCGGCGGGAGCACAGCCCCTGCTCGCTCATGATCTTCTGGATACGTTCTTCTGCCATAAAATCTCTCTCCTTTGTGCGCCTCCCGGCGCTCAAACCCCTGGTGCAAGGACCCGGGGTGCAAAATCAGTTCGTCTGTGCTGCCGGGGGCGTCTGCTCCGGCTGCTGCGGAGCAGCCTTACCCTCTGCGGGGGCAGCCTCCTCCTTTTTGACCGTTGCCAGGATCTTATCCACCAGCTCCGGCAGCATGGTCAGTGCCCGGTCCACCGAGTTGGACGCATTGGACAGCTGGATGGTACGCACGCAGCCATCCTTGACCACCAGAAATGCCACCGGCTGGATGTTGACTCCTGCGCCGGAACCGCCGCCGAACAGCTCCCGGTTGGCGGCATTCTTGCCGTCAAAGTCCGTGCCGCCGGAAGCGAACCCAAAAGACACTTTGGACACCGGCAGGATCGTGGTGCCATCGGGGGTAGTGATCGCCTTGCCAATGATCGTATTGGAGTCCACCATCTGATGGATCTTGTCCATCGTAACGTCCATCAAACCTTGAATGGGATGCTCAGCCATAACAATCGGCCTCCTTTGATTCTCTGTTTTTCTTTGTGTGGAAAACCCGCCCCGTCAAAAACAGAGCGGAGAAAACAGCCTGCTCACTGGATATTGTACCATAGTTCAGAGGAAAACGTCCAGCACTTTTTCCCTCCACATCTCCATCAGCACCTGCACTGTGGTGATCACGATAAACAGGGCCTGGGCAGACACCCGGAACGACACGTGGTCCTGCACGGACGGCTCCGGCCCGCCAAAATCCGGCAGGATGCGAAACCGGTCAAATTGCAGGTAAAAGGTCCGGTCCAGCACGCCCAGCACCGGGTAAAGCCAGGCATTCAGGCGGCCATAGCTGCGGGCTGCCTCTGCGGGGTCCTCTCCGCGGACTCCCAGACAGACATCGATCTTTGTAAAACGCAGCGCCCCAAGCACAGCCCCCATGATCCGCCCGCAGCCCCGTGCCAGGGTGCAGACCACTTGCAGGGTCAGCTTTGCCTTTTGCTTTGGGGGGGTGGGTTCTTTTGGCTTAGCAGGCGCAGTTTTTTTGGCGGCACGCTCTTTGCGCTTGGCCCGCCAGGCCGCGAACCGGGCTTTCAGCTTCCCGCGCCAGCCGGTGGGCGGTGTCTGCGGAGCGGCAGGCTCCGGCTTTGGGTACTGGAACACTGGAAAGGTCAGCCCCATTGCTCCCGCCCGGACCGTAAGGGTCTCCCCCTCCCAGCAGACATCGGCACAGAAGGGGCAGAGCAGCAAAAACACGCCGACCGCCAACACAAGCAGCACCAGGATCAGCAGCAGCTTGCCCAAAAACAGCAGCACCGTGCCCAGTACAGCCAAAAATGCGCTCATGGTCTTCCCTCCTCTTCCTGTGGGTGCACGGGGGGCAGCTCCGCCAGGCTGGAAAGCCCAAAGGTGCGCAGGAATACATCGGTGGTCCGAAAACTGACCGGCCGGCCCGGCAGATCCAGACGGCCTGCCTCCTCGATCAGCCCCTTATCCAGCAGACTGGCCACGCTGGAGGAGGAGTCCACCCCCCGCACCTGTTCAATGAACGCACGGGAGACCGGCTGATTGTAAGCGATCACGGTCAGCGTCTCCATCGCAGCCGGTCCCAGGGGCACCGCCTTGCGGGTGTCCAGCACCCGGCGCACCCACACAGCCTGCCGATTTTTAGAAGCCAGCTGCCAGCGGTCTTCCAGCTGCAAAAGACACAGTCCGCAGGACGGGCGGAGATAGCTGGCCTGCAGCTTCTCCAGTCCGGCTTCCACCGCTGCCTGGGGCTGACCCAGCGCCTGGGCCAGTTTGTCCGCCCCAATGGGTTCCCCATAGGCAAAAAGCATGGCCTCTAAAGCGGCACTCAATTCAGTCTGGTTCATTCTCTCTCCCCTTTTCTGGTTTTGCCTGCCGGCCCCGGCGCAGCGTTACCGCTCCGCCGTCATCCAGCTGCACCCGGCCGCCCCGCACCAGCTCCAGCAGCGCCAGAAAGGTAGCGATGTTGGCACTGCGGGATTGCCGGGGCGTGAACAGCTGCCCCAGACGGGCAGCCCCGCCCCCCACCAGCCGACGCAGGATATGGACCACCCGGCTGACCACCGAGACCTGCGGCGCTGCCACCACCGGCTCGAATTGCTGCGGTGTGGGCTGCGCCGGACGAACGACCGCCCGGCCGTTCAGGGCCTGCCAGCTATCCACCAGCATCTGCGCCGGATGATGCAGTGCATAGGTATCGTCCCACTCCAGCACCAGGGGCTGCCGTACAAAAAGCGCCGTTTGTTCCGCCCGCTGGCGCAGGTTTTCAGCCAGACGCCGGCACTGGTCGTATTCCACCAGCTGACCGGTCAGCTCCTCCTTCATCCGCTCTCCTTCTTCGCTGCGGGGCAGCAGCAGAAAGCTCTTCATCTCCACCAGCCGGGCGGCCATCTCGATGAATGCACTGGCCACCTCCGGCCCGGCCTGACGCGCCGCATCCACCGTTTGGGTGTACTGGTCGATCAGGGTCAGGATCGGGATGTTGTGCAGATCCATCTTATGCTTGGACACCAGCGCCAGCAGCAACTCCAGCGGGCCGTCAAAATCCTCCAGATGGAAGGTGATCTCCCCGTTCAAGTCAGATCACCGCCCCGATGCTGGCATAATAGATGGAGTAGGCGATGCGGTCGATATAGCTTGTCCCAGCGCTCAGCAGGTCCCACACCATATTGTTCAGGTAATACAGCGGCGTATCCAAAAAGCCGCTCCACACAGCGGCCAGCATCACCACCAGGATCACCCGCTCATAGCGCATCAGGCCAAAATAGATCCGCTGCGGCAATGCCACCAACAGGATGCGGCTGCCGTCCAGCGGCGGCACCGGCAGCAGGTTGAACACGGCCAGGCCCACGTTCATGGAGACCATATACTTCAAAAACATTGCAACCAGCATCGTGCCCTGGTTTGCCGGTGCCCAATAATACATCAGCTTCCAGCCTACCATAGCCAGATACGCCAGCAGCAGGTTCGCCACCGGGCCTGCCAGCGCCGTCAGCGCCATACCCACCTTGGGGTTTTTGAAGTTCCGGGGATCGGTGGAGACGGGCTTTGCCCAGCCCACCCCTGCAAACACCATGCACAGGGTGCCCAGCAGGTCAAAGTGAGCAAAGGGGTTCAGGGACAGGCGCCCCTCCCGCTTTGCGGTATCGTCGCCCAGCAGCCAGCTGGCCAGCGCGTGGCCCGCCTCATGGAAAGGAATGGCCACCAGGGTGACCAGAGCCCGGATCAAATAGTAAATGCCTTGTGCGGTCATGTCATTCTCCTTTGCACATCCTGTCCGCCAGCAGACCCAGCGGCTGCTGCGGTATTGAAACACCTTCTATAATACTATTTTTGGGCCGGACAAACAAGCGTTTTGACCCGAAAGCAAAAAAGCCGACGCAAATTTGAAAAAACACTTGCATTTCCTACGGGAATCTGGTAGAATAGTCAAGCTGATTATTTTGAATTCTTCAACTTCATTGCTAGGAGGTGCAAATACCATGGCAAAGTGTGAATGCTGCGGCAAGGGCGTGGCCTTTGGCATTAAGGTCTCCCACTCCCACCGTCGTTCCAACCGTACCTGGAAGCCGAACGTCCGCCGTGTCAAGGCGGTCGTGGAGGGCTCTCCCAAGTATATCTATGCATGCTCTCGCTGCCTGCGCGCTGGCAAAGTCACCCGCGCTGTCTGATCTTTTGCATGTTGCCGGTCACTTTGTCGAGTGACCGGCTTTTTGTTTTACCGGGCTTTGTGTCTGCATCTGCGCCCGGTCTATGAAAGGAGGCTTTCCCCCATGGTTTTGCCCAAGGACCCCGTCATGCTGCTGAGCGTGCTGAACCTGAAGCTGCGGGACTATTACCCCACCCTGGCCGCCCTGTGCGAGGACCTGGAAGCGGACGAAGCGCAGCTGTGCAGCACGCTGGCCGCCATCGGCTATGTGTACGACCCGCAGCGCAACCAGTTCGTGTGATCCGCTGAAACAGAAAGGGAGAGGATACCAATGATCGAAGGCACATATTACAAGGAGTGGAGCCCCACCCTGGGCCGGGATATGGAGTTCAAGGTGTTTGGGCACAGCGGCTGCCCTGTGCTGGCATTGCCCGGCCGCGGCGGACGCTTTTATGATTGGGAAGATCAGGGCCTGGTGGCGGCCTGCGCTCCCCTGCTGCATGCAGGCAAGATGCAGCTGTTCTGTGCGGACGGCCTGGACGGTGAGGGTCTGCTGGATGCAGACCTGCCTCTGCGCCGCCGGGCTGAGATGCAGGAGGAATATTTCTGCTACCTGACCCGGGAGCTGGCTCCCCGCATCCTGGAGCTGAACGCCGCTGGCGGCAAGACCCCCAAAACCTCCCTTTGGTGTGCCGGTGTGGACATCGGCGCTTACCAAGCAGTAAACTGCCGTCTGCGCCGCCCCGCCCTGTTTACCGGTGCGGTGGGGCTGTCCGGCCTGTACGACCTGCATCGTTTTGCACAGGGGCAGGAGATCGCCCGGGATGACCTTTGGCTGCGCAACAGTCCCACGGAATATCTGCACAAAGACGGCCTGACGGACAAGACCCTTCTGGCACAGGCAAAGCCGGATCAGCTGACCCTTTGCGCCGGACAAGGCCCCTATGAGCAGGATGCTCTGGCCGACACCCAGGCGCTGGCGCAGCTGCTGCAGGCGCAGGGACTGCCGGTGCATCTGGAAGTCTGGGGCTACGATGTAGCCCACGATTGGTACTGGTGGGGACGGCAGTGGAACCTGTTTGCCGAGCGTCTGTTCGGCCAGCAGGACAAGGAGGAGTAACGCTATGCCCAAGTTTATGATTGGCGCACGCGGCCATGATTTTGGCCGCCAGACCCCGGAACAGCTGTTCCAGGCCATCGGGGAGGCGGGCTTTGCCTGCACCCAGCTGGCGTATACCAAGGCCATCCAGGGCGTATCCAGCTACGGGGACGTGACCCCTGCCCTGGTAGCCGAGACCCAGGACGCCATCCAGAAAAGCGGCGTACAAGCTGCGGTCTACGGCACCTATGTAGAGCTGTCCTATGCAGACGAGGAGCGCCGCAGAGCCGAGACTGCCAAGGTACTGGGACAGATCCGCAATGCAAAGCTCCTGGGCAGCGTCTGCATGGGCAGCGAGACCACCAGCATGAGCAAGCAGCCCGGTGTCACCCGGCGGGAAGCCCAGGAAGCGCTGCTGCGCAGCCTGGCAGAGATCCTGCCCGCCTGCGAGGAACAGGGCGTATTGTTTGGCGTGGAATGTGTTTACCACCATGCTATGAACACCCCGGAGGCGGTCAAGATGATACTGGACACCATGGCCAGCCCCAATCTGCGGGTGATCTTTGACCTGGCCAACTATATCGGCGCCGAGGATGCCAGCCTGGACGCACAGCGCCGGATCTGGGATAAAGCCGCCAACTGGTACGGCGACAAGATCGCTGCGGTCCATTTTAAGGGCCAGGCGTTCCGGCCGGACGGCAGCCACTATTCCACCAGCCTGGAGGACTCGGTCATCGACTACGCCGGCGGCTTTGCCATGCTGCGTCAGCTGCCGCAGGACAGTCTGCCTGTGCTGCGGGAGGAAGCGGTCCCCGCCCGTGCTGCCAGCGACATCGCCTTTATCCGCAGCTTCTGCGGCTGATCCTTCCTCTATATATTTCTGCCGCTGTACGGCCCTTGACCGGCTGTACAGCGGCTTTTTTTATTTTTTGCGCAGCGTTTTCACAGTATTTTCACAATCGCAGCAAGCATTGCCGCTTGTTTTACGGGACAAACCATGGTAGAATCAGTTTGCAGATATACCCCCATAGGGTATATTGTTTTCCCGCACCGACCACCTGCAAAGGAGAACTGCCGGAGCCGGAAAGTGTCCGCCGCCGTTCTCTCAGGAAAGGAGTTTTCTATGTTATCCGATCATCCGCAGTGCTCCCCCGCCCCCCAGGAAGAAGAAGCGTGCTGCTGCCGCCACCGCAAACGCACCCCCGAGGAGATCAAAAAGCTTTCCAACCGGCTGAGCCGGATCGAAGGCCAGGTCCGGGGCATCCGGGGCATGATCGAGCGGGATGCCTACTGCCCGGATATCCTGATCCAGGTCGCCGCAGCCAGCTCTGCCCTGAACAGCCTGACCCGGGAGCTGCTGGACCAGCACATCCGGGTATGTGTTGCAGAGGACCTGCGCCAGGGCAAAGAGGACAAAGTGGACGAGCTGCTGGATGTTTTGCAGCGCCTGATGCGCTGAATCGTTTGACCAGACCAAGGAGGAAGGATGGAACAATACAATGTTACCGGCATGAGCTGTGCGGCTTGCTCTGCCCGGGTAGAAAAAGCCGTAAAAAGCGTGCCAGGGGTCACCAGCTGTTCGGTCAGCTTGCTGACCAATTCCATGGGAGTGGAGGGCACTGCCAGCGAGGCAGAGATCCTGCAGGCGGTGAAGGATGCCGGTTACGGCGCCAGCCCGAAAAACGCCGCCTCCCCTGCCGCCCCCAGCGCCCAGCTGGATGCCCTGGCTGACCACGAGACCCCGCAGCTGCGCCGGAGACTGATCGCCTCTTTGGGCTTTTTGCTGGTGCTGATGTACTTTTCTATGGGGCATATGATGTGGGGCTGGCCTGTGCCCGCCTGGTTTGAGGGCAACCACATCGCCATGGGGCTGGTGCAGCTTTTGCTGTCCGGCGCTGTTATGGTCATCAATCAAAAGTTTTTTATCAACGGCTTTAAGGGGCTGCTCCACGGCGCACCCAACATGGACACCTTGGTCGCCCTTGGTTCCGCCGCCAGCTTTGGATGGAGCACCTACGCCCTGTTCCAGATGACCAGCGCGCAGCTCCACGGCGATATGGCTTTGGTGGAACACTACATGATGGAGTTCTACTTTGAATCTGCAGCCATGATCCTGACCCTGATCACAGTGGGCAAAATGCTGGAAGCACGCTCCAAGGGCAAGACCACCGATGCACTGAAAAGCCTGATGAAACTGGCCCCCCAGACGGCCACTCTGGTGCGGGATGGCACCGAAGTGACCGTCCCCATTGCAGAGGTGCGCAAAGGCGATCTCTTTGTTGTGCGCCCCGGCGAAAACATCCCTGTGGACGGCATCGTGATGGAGGGCGAAAGCGCTGTGAACGAGAGCGCTCTGACCGGCGAAAGCATCCCCGTGGACAAAGCCGCCGGGGACCGGGTCTCAGCAGCTACGGCGAACCAATCCGGCTTTTTGAAGTGCGAGGCCACCCGTGTGGGTGAGGATACCACCCTGGCACAGATCATCCGCATGGTAAGCGATGCCGCTGCCACCAAAGCCCCCATCGCCCAGATCGCAGACAAGGTCTCCGGCGTCTTTGTCCCGGCTGTGATCACCATTGCCGCCGTCACCACCGTGGTTTGGCTGCTGCTGGGCCGGGAGGCAGGGTTTGCCCTGGCCCGCGGTATCTCGGTGCTGGTCATCAGCTGTCCGTGTGCTCTGGGTCTGGCCACGCCGGTGGCGATCATGGTGGGCAACGGGCAGGGTGCAAAAAACGGCATCCTGTTCAAGACCGCTGCCTCGCTGGAAGCTGCAGGCCGCACCCAGATCGTGGCGCTGGATAAGACCGGCACCATCACCCAGGGACAGCCCCGGGTCACCGACCTGCTGCCCGCTGAAGGTGTGACCGAGACCGAGCTGCTGAACCTGGCCGCTGCGCTGGAGCGCAAAAGCGAGCATCCGCTGGCAAAGGCCATCCTGGACTATGCCCAGCAGCAACAGATGAGCCCGCCGGAGGTGGAGAGCTTTACCGCTCTGCCCGGCAACGGCCTGACCGCCAAACTGGGCGGGACCGAGCTGTTTGGCGGAAGTGCTGCTTTTGCCAAGACAAAAGCGCCGCTGTCCCCTGCTTTGGAGCAGGCAGCACAGCGCCTGGCTGAAGAGGGCAAGACCCCGCTGTTCTTTGGCGGAGCCGGACGGCTGATGGGTCTGGTGGCGGTTGCAGACACCTTAAAGGAGGACAGCCCCCAGGCGATCCGGCAGCTGCGGGAGATGGGCATCCGTGTCGTGATGCTGACCGGCGACAACCAGCGCACAGCCGACGCCATCGGACGTGCCGCCGGGGTGGATGAGGTCATCGCCGGAGTGCTGCCGGACGGCAAGGAGGCCGTGATCCGCCGTTTGCAGGCCGAAGGCAAGGTTGCCATGGTGGGCGACGGCATCAACGATGCTCCGGCGCTGACCCGGGCAGACACCGGCATTGCCATTGGCGCTGGGGCGGATGTGGCGCTGGATGCCGCCGATGTCGTCCTGATGAACTCCCACCTGTCCGACGTGCCCGCCGCCATCCGGCTGAGCCGGGCCACCCTGCGCAACATCCACGAAAACCTTTTCTGGGCCTTTTTCTACAACGTGATCGGCATCCCGCTGGCAGCCGGCGTCTTTATCCCCTTTGGGCTGACACTGAACCCCATGTTTGGCGCAGCTGCCATGAGCCTGTCCAGTTTTTGTGTTGTCAGCAATGCGCTGCGGCTGAACTGGGTGGACCCCCACGACCCCAAAAAGGACCACAAATATCTCCCCCGCTCTGCTGAACGTGTCGTTCAGCCCGACGCCACCGAACCACCGGCAGCCCCTGCTCCGGCAGAGACTGCCCCCATTTCCACTTCAAAGGAGGAACCCATTATGAAAAAGACCATGAAGATCGAAGGCATGATGTGCGGCCACTGTGAGGCCCGTGTCAAAAAAGCACTGGAAGCTCTGCCGGAGGTAGAGCTGGCTGAGGTGAGCCACACCGCAGGCACTGCTGTGGTGACTCTGCGCAGCGACCTTGCCGACGAGGCGCTGAAGCAGGCTGTGGAAGCACAGGATTACCCGGTGCTCTCCATCCAGGACGCTGAGTAACGGCTTTTATCTGCAAAATACCCCGCACCCAATGCCTTGCAAAAGGCGCAGGTGCGGGGCATTTTGCTGCCGGCGTTTACTGGACATAGAATAAGACACGGGTGATATACTCCCGCTCATCTCCGGTAGAAAGGTAATCATTCAGGGCAAATTCGTAGGAATCGGACTGGATGTGAGGGTCGTTTTTTGCGCAGTAGTCCAGGATGCGCTCGTATGCTTTGCCAATGGAAAGATAATCCCCCACATGGTAGGTGCATACGCACCGCCCCGCCGGAAGCTCCCGGATCTCCGGCACGGCGGGGATCTTTTTTTCAATGGGGAGAAATGCATACTCGGCCTCGGTATACCGGCCCGCACAAATACGGTCATAGGGGACCACGGCGCCGCTTTGGAAATAGACCGGGAGCTTCTCCTTAAAAGCACGAACAAAACACTGTTTTGTAGCCAGGCTGACATCCTCCAGCGTATGCGGCTGCGGTACCGGCTGGAGCAGGATATACTGCCGCTCGATCTGCTCCAGCGTCACCTTTTCCCCCTCGTGCTGCGCACAGAGGCAGGATTCCATCTGGGTGCACCGTTGTTTGACCCGGCTTTTGAGCATCTGCAGCTCCTCGATGCGGCGATTGATGACCACCAGCTGCTTTTGGAGCGCTGCAATGGACCGCTCCATGGTGTAATGTTTCATGTGTTCTTTGATCTCGTCCAGGGAGAAACCGATTTTTTTCAGGATCAGGATGGTGTCCAGATAATCCAGCTGTGCAGGGCTGTAATAACGGTAGCCGTTGCTGGGGTCGGTATAGGCTGGGCAGAACAGCCCGATCTTATCATAGTAGATCAGTGTTTGCCGGGAAATATTTTGATGTTTGGATAGCTCCCCAATGGTGAAGCAGCTGTTCATAAGATCCCCCTTGACATTATAGTTACTATATAGTTTATGATATAACACAGACCGATATTTTACAAGGAGGAACTTTTCATGAAAGCCCGCATTTCTGCTCTGTGGAGCAGGCTGACCGACGGTATAACGGCCAGGAAGATCTTTTATATTATCCTGGGTGCCATGATCTGCTCGTTTGGCATCCACAACATCCACCAGCGCACCAACATCACCGAGGGGGGCGTGATCGGCATGATGCTGCTCATTGATCACTGGCTGCACCTCTCCCCCGCCTATATCACCCCTGTGCTGGATGCATCCTGCTATCTGCTGGCATTTAAGATCCTGGGCGGCAATTTTATCAAAATGTCGCTGATCTCCACCTCCTGCATCTCGCTGTTTTATAAACTGTGGGAGCAGTTCCCCCCCATGCTGCCGGACCTGTCCGGACACCCTCTGATCGCTGCGATCCTTGGCGGTCTGTTTGTGGGCGTGGGCGTCGGCTTGATCGTGCGGCAGGGCGGCTCCAGCGGCGGAGACGATGCCCTGGCGCTGGTGATCGCTCATCTGACCCACTGGCGGCTGTCCCGCTCGTATCTGTTTACCGACCTGACGGTGCTGGCTTTGTCCCTCAGCTATATCCCCGTCCGCCGGATCGTGTTTTCCCTGGTCACGGTGACCATCTCGTCCTACCTGATCGACTGGATCAAGGACTATAAGGCTGCGCCATCCGCTACGCCTCAGACATGACCCGATCCTTCCTGCCTTTTATGCATTGACCGCAAAGATCCCCCGCCGATCCATCGACCGGCGGGGGATCTTTTGTCCGTCTGCTGCTATACAGGCTTTCGGGGACTTATGAAGTGCGGAGGCTCAGTCCTCTTCTTCCAGACAGCTCGGACGATCCGGACACACCACAAAGCTGACTGCTGCCAACCGCTCAAGCAGTGCGTCCGCATCGTGTTCCAGTTTATACTCCATCTCCTCCCGGTAGAGCGGGAGGACCTGATAGAAATTGACCTCCTCGCCGCCGGGCAGGATGCAGACTTCGCCGCAGGTATCAAGATCCATATCCTGGGGGCCGGTCAGGATCGCAGCGCAGAGTTCTGTATCCTCCGCAAACGGCGACTGTTTTTCCATCGTGTGACCAAAACCCAGCCAGGTATCGTTGGAAATGGGCAGGCGGGCCAACACTTTCAGCAGACCTACCGGCCAATACCACCGCTGCTCCTGCATGGAGTCCTTATCCAGTTTCCAGTCCGGCGGCAGAGCAATAGCCAGCTCTGCTCGCTCCAGCTTGTATTCCGCCAGCTCCTTTGGCACATTCATCCGATGAGCGCCCATGCCCATGGTCACCAGCGTGTAATAGTTCCGCCGCTCTGAAGGCGGAACCACGCAGATATCCACATGGATGTCAGGAGAAACCAGCTCATGGAACACATTCTCAAACTCACCAAAGGTGTTTTTGATGTGCTGCTCTATCGCAGACATCTCATCCTCCGAATAAACCTCCGGCTCGCTGTTTTTTCTTGAGGACCAGAAGGCATCCGCCTTCGTGCCGTCCGGGTTCAGGAAAATCTGAAAATACTGATCGTCTCCCGGCTGTTGATAGACAAGACCAATGCGGCGGGTCTGGTCTACAAACACACCTGTTAGAATGCCCTCTGGTTCTCCTTCAGGGGTGTGGGTCAGCCATTCACCGCTGTCCAGCCGTTCCTTGAGCTGCCGCAGCCAGACGGTTCCCATCTTGGAGAGTCCAGCTTCGTTCATACGGAAGGAAAGCTCCACAAGATGTTCCTCCACCGGGTATTGGAATTCACAGCAGGGGGAGTTTTTCTCATAGTTATACCGCTCTGGGTGGAACAGCTCATAAAATTCAGCAAGCCCTGCTTCGTCTACTCGGATACAGGCTATGGCACGCTGTTTATCATCAGCATCTTCGTCCAGTCCCCGCTGGAGCGTTTGGTCAGCATCGGGATTGATCCAATGATATTCCATCTGTTCCAGGGTGGCTCCGGCTTTGATCTCTTTTTTTAAGGTCAGGAACTCATAATCTCCCGGTTCCAGTTTTAATCCTTGCTTTACGGCATCCAGCGCACCGGATTTATCGCCAAAATGTGCCCGCAGCTTGCCCACTTGCAACCAAATCCAGGGATAGTCCGGCTCCTCTTTTGCGCCCCGCTCCGCATATTCCAGTGCTTCTTCCAACCTGCCGCAATACATCAACGCCACAGAATACCGGTAGTACCAGGTAGCGCAGCCCGTGGCGTTTTTCTCCGAATCCTTCATCCATTCCGCAGCGCGGTAGTAGTGGATGTAATCGTCCAGGTTAAGGCAGGCAAAGGCATACCAGAGGGCAATCTGCAAATCCTGGTGAGCCTGTTTTTCGCTGAATCGTCCTTCTTCTACGCCATTTTGGATAAAATCCTGTAACCAGCCGAGCATTTTTCCAAAGTAACCGGAAACCCCTTCATCAAAAGCCGCCAGGGTCTCGATATCCTCTGCCGAGAGCAGGGAGCCGGTCTCCGGATGAATGTCCGGCTCTATTTCCTTCTCCCACAGGCGGACCGTTCCTACATCTCTGCGGAAGGTATGAAATCCCCCCTGGTCTATCTGGCAGTCCTCAAAGAAATCTCTGGCAGAATCCAGCACAGCGGGCAGATCCCAGGCGAGGAAGTCCAGATACCCATAATACAGGCCAGTGGCCCCGCCCAGGAAGGTCACCGCCTCTGCTCCGGCCTTTTCCAGGATGGCATCCCGCAGATCATCCCGGAATTGCAGGATCTGTTCTGCCCGGTCCTCCCCCGCAAAACCGTCCACCGGATAGCACAAAAACCCGGCGGCAATGCCGTCCCGATGATACTCGTCCACCGTATCTGCACGGGCTGTCAGGTAGTCGTTGATGAGCACTGGCAGGCGGCAGCTCCCGGTATAGACATCCATCCGCCAGTCAGCCTCCGGGTCCTCCACCGGTTTCAGTTCATAGGCAAGGTAGCTGTTTTCCAGATAGTCGCCGCCATCCCGCCAGAGAGAAAGCCCCATGCTTTGCAGCAACTCCGGCAGTTCAGAAAGCAGCTTGGCCGGTTCGTCTTTCGGTTGAGCATAAACATCAAACCCAGCAACAAAGGCGATAGCGGAAACTTCTCCGATGGTTTGATCCACCAGCATAGAGAGTGCCCACCAGACCTTGTCTGTGTCCTCTTTCAAGATCGGCGTCAGCTTTTCACAGTAAAGGACCAGACTTACCTGATGATCCTCTGTTTCCTCTGCCCACATCTGCACATCCTCAGCCCGAACTTCGATCTCTCCAGCCCGCAGCTCGAACCCTGCGCAGGGCTGGCGGCCTACCCAGATATTCCAATGCTCAAGCACCGATTCCGGGGCCTGCTTCTGGAAGTACACCAACGGGAACAGGCGGGAGCGAAGACCCTCTGGACTGAGGATCAATTCATACTTTTCGCCATTGAAGCCCAGCTCAAAAGAAGTATCACGCAGGGCCGTTTTGAGCGCATTCCCGCATTTTTCAACCAGTTCTTCGCCGCGCTGGTGTGTTTCGTCCGTATCTATGATTTGACGCAGTTCTGCCTCAATCTGAGAAAAGGCTGCCCATGCTTCCTGCGTCCTTTCACGGAAGTTCTTTTCAAAGCGGGGCAGGGACAAACGACGGCGGCAATCGTCTATGTACTCCTGGGTATCGTTATCTCCGGGGCGGGCTTCCAGGGCCTTTTCAAAGTAACGCAGGGCGGGGCCTTCCTCATCCAGACAGTAATAGGCCAAAGCGATCCGATAATTCCAGCAGTGATCGCCCGCAAAATACGCCTCATGGGGGGTCAGAAGTTCCAGCGCCTTTTCAAACGGCTCCCGGTCGCCTATATCTGCGATGGCGATATACGCCTTGGCCAGTTCGCTGTCTAGCTCCGGGGTGCGCTCCCCGGTGGGGATGGCTTCCAGGGTGTCGATTACCTTCTGCGCTTCATCCTGTTCAAACCATTGCTGGCATTGCTCCAATAGCTCCATAACGGTACCTCCTTTTTATTTTGGGAATATACGGGCCTTGCTTTCAGCACTGCTTATTTGGTGGAAAACGTATGCAGGAAAAAGTCGGTGAACGCCTCCAGCTCCTCCTTTTGATAGAGATAGATATACAGGCTCTCGTTCTCCAGCCATTCAAATGTTGCAGTTGTTCTGAGTGGCTTATATTTTTATTATAGGCACGAATATTTGAAAACACAAGACTCTTTTCCATGTTTCATTTGACCTTTTTATCCCTCTATGAAGGAACGACTCATAGTATAAAATTCGTCTTGGCTTGGAAGATACTTTTTTTCCATTGGTTCTAATGTGTCATCATAGCGTTCCACTTCCTCTTCGCTGATTGCCATAACAGGGCTAAGAGTGGATTTTCCCACACCGGAAGATCCAATAAATGCAATCGTTTTTCCTCCGAAATAAAAGACACAAGTTCCTTGTATCCATTTTCTTCTGTTGAAGTCGTAACCAGAATATCCACACCAAAAGCAACTGAAGATACTTCTGAAAGTTTCTGTTCCAAATCATCGCATAGATCCGATTTTGTCAGAACAATGACAGGCATAGCACCGCTGTCCCACCCAATGGAAATATACCGTTCCAACCGTCGCAGGTTAAAATCATTATTCAACGCCATGCACAGAAATACAATATCAATGTTCGCAGCAACTACCTGCTCCTGCTGTGGTTCTCCGGCTGCTTTACGGACACCTCCGCCAATTTCTCCCCTTTGTCGGATATAGTCGCCATCTTTCATAGCCTGCTGCGATTGTGCTTTGATTTTTGTCCAATGTCCAGAGCATAGGCTTCATTGATCATACCCGAACAAGCCGCTCAGCTTGATATGATGGCCACAAAAGACGATGGCTACGAAAAAATGTCTTGATGTAGCCATTTTGTAGCCAGTAAAAAAGAGTCCCGAAAAGTGCTGTGTTTCCAACACTTTTCGGGACTCTGAAACCTATTATTTTAGATTATTCCCACTCGCCGAGTTAAATCCATTTCTAAACTTTTTTGTATAGAGGATTTGATTCGTCGTGGTTTTATTTGATACAGATTATCCTTATCCTAAGGTCTATTCGGACTTTTGCTATCAAAAATCTATCTGGGCCATCCTATCACGGGTTTTGCTTGAGATGGACGATTGGGTGGCTTAGGAGTATTATAGCACGATTCCATTAAAAATGCTATCTCAATCTTCCTTCTCTATTGTCCGCACAAGAAGTTTCCCCGAAAGAATGTCAGGAGAATTTTGAGATGTAATCGTATATTCAATCTCGGTCGGGATCTGTTGTAAAAAGATTGGCGTCGGAAATGCTATGACTGTATGGTGTTTAATATAGTCAAATTTGACTTTTACAATGCACTGGTTGTTCTCCACAAATATTTCATAACAGTATATATCAGCGATGTCCTCTCGATAATCATCTTGATAATTCCTTCTCATGAAAGGATCAAAAGGACGAATATTGGGGCTTGTGCCTATATGTGAACCGAGTTTTTGAGAGTCCTCGTATGCTTTATACTGTGCTGTTGGAGGAATGGATAACAAATCTTCAAGGTCACACTTATCTAACAGATATTTTATTGCATATTCATCTTGAATCTCTGGAAATTTATCCACCGGCAACAACATTTCATTATTAAATCGAAGCTCCACTTCAACATCTTCGTCAACTGCAGTTCCGCTATTTTCTATGGCAAGCTTAATACAAATTATACCTGCATAAGCTTCTTCAATTTTTGACCAATTGATAAACTCAGAAATTGACTCATGCAGTTCCATAATCAGCTCATATTTGAGTTCCTCATCTTTGGTTCCGGTATAGCTGCATCTGCCCATCAAAGAGACGCTTGTGATATTTTGGGATAAATTTCCAAGGTGAAAAAAATCATTGGACAACGAAATTTCAAGGGCTTTAGCAACTGCTACAATTGTCTCCTGGAGTTTTTGATCAACTGTAACTGGTGGAAAAAGCGAGTCGCCCATATAGGCAAAAGCGTTCCATGGAGACTTTTCGCTTCCATTCTTTTTTACAGGCAACCGCTGACCCATGTGCATAGAATCAATTTTTCGATACAACTCTTTGATTTCCGCAAGTTGTATCTTTGAGTTTTTTGAAGTATTAAACTTAAAATCAAGGACAGTAAGCGTTTCACACAAATGTCCGTCCACATCTATTCCACGCAGAACAAGTTGCGATTTTCGTTGAAGCTTGGCATCGGCAACCGCCTTTACCGAAAGAAAATACTGAGTTAGATGTGCATAAAACGAGCTTTCAAAGTCTTCGGCTGTACAATAGCTAAAATAGATTCCGTTGTATTTTTGCTTCAAAGCTTGTACTTTTTTGTATCCTTCCGAATCCATCTTAGATGGAGAAATCGGCTTTTCAGAGAAATACAAAAACACCTGCTTTCCAGCGTCCAGCATGATTTCAATTTCTTCCTCTGTGCCGGAACCATATTCATCTGTGGGTGTTCCAAATCGCGTCCAAAACAACGCAACCGCTGCATCACATTTTTTAACAAACTGTTCATTCAGCAATGCTTGTGGTTTTCCACCTGATTGTGGATAGGAATTTTTACTCCAATGTCGTGTTCTGATACTAATGCCCAGCGTGTCAGAAAATTGATCATTGAATTTTTGCACGGTTCTATTGATGACTTCAATTTCTTCTTTTATATCGCCAGGACAAGATATCAATAAGTCATATTGTGTCACATTTTGGGGCAAGTTCTCACACCACCTTTCAGTTTATAATACCTGCTTTAACAGTTCCACCGCACTCTCCTCGCTGGGGTCGTTGGTGCCCAGCTCCCCGCGGAAGGCGCGGGCGAGGATGGCTTTTTTGATGAGGTCGATCTGCTCTAGCACCCCTTCGGCGGCTTCTTTGGCCTGCTGCTCTTTGGCGAGGAGGTCGTCAATGATACAAATGATTTTAGCCTGCTCATTAAGTTGCGGAACTCTGATAGGAAGCCCCGAATATCCTTTAACATTAAAATGAGCTAAAGCCATACCCCGTTTATTTTCAAAAATGAGTTTTTTCCCAAAGGGAGAATTAGTATAGGCACAAAGGAATTCAGAAGAAATTTTTCTATGATCAGGAACTGCTATTAAAATGTCGATTGCATTGTACCCATCAAATTTTTCGGATACAACACAAGCTGTACCCGGGTTACCAGAACGAACAACCAATACATCCCCGGTATGAACAATACTTCTTGAATTGTTCTCCATTCCAGTATGATTAAGATATACCCAATCAAAATCGTCTATACGGTTTTCTCGAACATTGGCAGAACGGAAGGCGGGAGTTCCTTTTTCTTCATCAGTGTAGTATTGCGAAGGTTTTATCACAATACCAACCTTCACATCATGGCATACCTGTCCAACCGTGCTATTTTCCCAACTCTCCATCCCCACGCCATGCTCTTTTCTCCACTGGGCAGTGAGTTCGCCGGTGAAAGCCCTGTGGAGGATGGCGGCTTTGCGGGTTTCAAAGCTATCAAGTGCATCCTGCGCCTTTTGCTTCGCCTCATCCAGTTTGGCAAACAAGCTTTCAATGCGGTCGACAATGCGATGTTGTTCATAAATAGGTGGGAGTGGGCATTTTGCATCTAGTACAACGCTCTCCGATACGCGCGGCAAGTTAATCCCTTTAGAATTTGAGACAGCGTATTCGATAAAAGTATCTTGATCCAAAAAGAAATTTACAAATTTAGGTATAGTAACTGATGTAGCATTAAAAACCAGAATATCTGTTGAACAAACCCCGTCAAAAGTTGCAATATCATGTTTATTTAGATACGGGCGCAATTTACCATAGAGAATCTGCTGGGGATGAAACACATTTTTTAAACTTTTTACTCTCTCAGCAGAATCATATGCAACAATACCACCATCTTTTTGCATATGTTCAAGACCAACATATTTTAAGTCGGCATCAGAAAATTCTTCGGTCTTTTCCTTTGAACTTCGCAATAAAAGCTCCAACCTAACCCAGCACCAATTCCTCGGCACCTTGTACGGCTGTTCACCCTCTGGCACCAATGCTACCTGCAAGCGTTCCTCGGGTGTCAGGGTTTCTTTCTTCTTTCCTCTTGCCATCAGTCCTGCACCTCCAGCGCCCGCAGCTCCTTCACCACGCTCATCAGCAGGTCCACGGCCTCTTCCAGATTGGCGGCGGCCTCCTCGGCACTCTCCGCCGGGTCAGGCAGGTCGTTGTAGTCCAGCACCGAGTCATCCCGGATAAGACCCAAGTCCAGGCTGTTGCCCTTTTGGGCAATCTGTTCCCGGGTAAAGACGCTCCACCGCTCGTCCTGTACGGCATGGCGGTCCTCAGCCTCGTAAGCCTTCTCAAAGTCCGCAAAATGCTCGGGTTTCAGCGGTGTGGTCTTGCCAAAGCTGGGCATATTGGTGCGCAGGTCATAGAACCAGACCTCCTTGGTGTTGCCCTTGTCGCTCTTGCCCCGGGTGAAAAACAGCACATTGGTCTTAACGCCCTGGGCGTAGAAAATGCCGGTGGGCAGGCGGAGGATGGTATGCAAATCACACTTGTCCATCAGGTCGCAGCGAATCTTCTCGCCGTCGCCGTCGGCAAACAGCACATTGTCAGGCAGCACCACGGCGGCCCGGGCTTTGCCGTTGGCCTTCAAACTGCGGTAGATGTGCTGCAGGAAGTTCAACTGCTTATTGCTGGTGGGGAAAGTGAAGTCATCTCGGGTGGCACGCTCGCCGCCCTTCTTGGTGCCGAAAGGTGGATTGGTGAGCACCAGGTCAAAATCATGGAGGGCCTTGCCCTGGTTGGACAGGGTATCGGCCAACAAAATTTGGCCGTCGATGTCGTGGAGCATGGCGTTCATCAGAGCCAGACGGTGGGTGTCGTGGACCAATTCACAGCCGGTAAAGGCCTCTTCCCGCTCGAACTTGGCCTGATCGGCGTCCAGATCGTAAAAATCGTCGGTATGTTCCTTGATATATCGGTGGGCCGCAATCATAAAGCCGAAAGTGCCGCAGGCGGGGTCGTTGCATCGCTCGCCGGGCTGGGGCTTCATCAGGCGGGTCATCACATCAATGAGGACGCGAGGGGTAAAGTACTGGCCCGCGCCGGACTTTTTCTCGTTGGCGTTCTTCTCCAACAGCCCTTCATACAGGTTGCCCAACCCCTCTTCCCGGGCGGAGTACCAGTCCAGGCCGTCAATAGTGGTGATGATCTTTTCCAGGTTCTTGGGCTCGTCGATGTTGGTGGCGGAACCCTGATAGATCTCCCGCACCCGGCCGGTACAGTTTTCACCCAGGTGGGCCAACAGCTCTTTATAGAATTTCTTCAGCTCGATGCCGCTTTTGGCAGTAAGTTGATCCCAGCGGTAGGCAGCGGGAATCTGGATTTCTGCGCCGGTCTCCTTTGCCATCTTTAAAAACAGAATATAGGTCAGCTCGGTGACATACTGGTGATAGGTAATGCCATCATCCCGCAGTACATTGCAGAGGTTCCAGAGCTTGGATACGATTTCCTGTGTGGTCATGTGCGGTTCCCTCCGTTATCGATAGCGGCCTGACGCAATACTTCGGCAAGACAACAGTTCATAGCTGTCTGCTGGTAATCGGCATCCACTTTTCGGGCTGCCTCGCAAAGATCAGAAATCGCCTTGACCATGTCACGGATATTTTTCTGCTGCTCCAGGTTTCTTTGCGCTTCCATCTGTTGAGCCTGGAACTGGCTTAAATACTGTGGGTTAAAAATCCCATAAGGATAGGTGTTATAGTTCATGCACTTCTTCCTCCGTCATCGTACAGATATTCGTTGAGTTCTAGCACGATTCTCTCTAATTTATTTTGGAAAATCCGGTCGATCTTCTTGAAACCGCCCTCACTTCTGAAACGGGTATCTTCATCAAACACGCCTACATTGAGGACAGATTCCTCCATGAGGTATTTTTCCATACGGCCAATCCACTTTTGCTCAATGGCAGTGAATTTATGGGCTTTTTTCAGTTTGTCTACTGCCCGACGGATGCGGGCCTCGTGGCTGATGAGGGTGGAGCCAATGGCATACCGGCGAATCAGACTGATGATGTCCGCTGCCATCTCCTCGTTGGTCAGCTCCGATATGGCGGTGTTGAGCTGCTGGGTGGTAAAGCCCTCCCGATCCAGTGTCAGACGAAGATCTTTGAGGCTCGCCCGGGTCAGTTCCTTTGGCCGGGTGCAGACGATGTTCAGAGCCGCAATTTCATTGATATGGGTCTTTACATAGTCAGCGAAGGCATCCAGGTAGTCCTCCGGGCGACTGCCGGTACCATAGCCACGGGTGTGGCTGACCAATTCATCCGGCGCGTCAGAGATAACCACCGGGCGGCCGCCGTTGGCCCGGGTCTCTCCAAGCAGTTCAAAGAGGTCCCGATGGGCCAAAATGCGGTTACGGGCCTGCTGCGGCGGCTCCTGTTCTAACTGCTGGATAAACTGGGTGGGGTCCATGCCGCCGGTCATGCTGACAAAATGCTCCATGGTCTTTCCGTCCAGCTTCCGCTTTTTCCGCTGGAGTTTGGCGATGATCTGGTCCACCTGGTACGCGATCTGCTTTTCGTCCTCCAGCACCTCGAGACCATCCAACAGTTGCCCAAAGGAGGCAGATGGGTTGGCTACCACCGGTTTCATGGTATTGACCGCGTCCAACGATTCATAGACACCAACCGGATCATAAATCTCGAAGTGAGTCTTATGGATCTTGGGGCACAGACGGGTGGCACGGCCCAACATTTGTTCAAACAGAATGCGGGATTTCACCCGGCGCAGAAACACTAAATTGGTAATTTCCGGCACATCGATACCGGTAGTCAGCAGGTCCACGGTGACGGCAATACTGGGATAGCGCTCATTCTTGAACCGCTTGATAGCTTCCTGTACTTTTTTGGGGTTGCCGCCGCCCACGCTGCCGGTGATCTTCATAATGGCGTCGTTGTCCACGCCGTATTCCGAGTAGATATTCTTGAGGATGTCCACGATCATGTCGGCATGTTGGTCATCCACGGCATAGATAAGGGTTTTGCCCTGTTCCTCCGGATTTTCCGGGTCGATGCCTTTGGCGATCTCGGCCAAAACCACCTCGTTAAATGGGCGAGTGATGACTTTCTTATTAAACTGCTCCACATCGAAGTTGAGCTCATCATTCAACAACTCGCTGTTGGTGATCTCCCCGGTCACCGGATCGTAGACAGTGACGGTATCGCCAGATTGATAGTGGATGCCCTCATCCCGCAGTTTGGTATGGAGGTCGTGAGGGGCGTCGTGGTCCACCAGATAGCCCTCGATAACCGCTTCACGGTAGGTGTACTTGAAAACCGGTTGGCCGAAAATCTCAGTGGTTTGGAGGGCAGGGGTAGCGGTCAGAGCAATTTTCACCGCATCGAAATACTCAATTACGCTGCGATATTTACTCTGGTAGTCTCGCTGGTCTCGGTAAAGAAGTTCAGTATCCCCCATCTCCTTATCCAAAAGGTAGCCCCGGTGGGCCTCGTCTATGATAATCAGGTCATAGTCGTTGACCGCGGGCATGGTTTCTCCATCATTGTAGAGAATACGCTTTACCATTCCCTGTACGGTGGCAACCTGGATACGAGTCTCCCTCTCAATTTCTTTGTCTTCCAGACCCTTAATGTTATAGATATCCGCCAGGGGCATCAAATCCTCCAGCTTGACCTCTTTGAATACATCCAATGCCTGCTCTCCCAGAGCGGTGCGGTCCACCAGGAACAGGATTCGTTTGAAACGGCCTGTTTTCAAGAAACGGTAGATCATGCCCAGCACCGTCCGGGTCTTGCCGGTACCGGTGGCCATGGCTAGCAAAGCCGTATTTTTCCCATCCATGATGGTCTGCTCCGCTGCCTGAATAGCCCGCAACTGATAATCACGGAGGTTTAGTCCATCTTTGTCCCGGAGCAAATCAAAAGGCATTTGTTCCAGCGCACGGTTGCCGGCGTCGATGTCCTTCCCCAACAGGTCCAGAAGGTTTTCAGGGCTCATCCACCCCCGCAGAGCCTTTGGAACACTGGAAGACCGACGGAGATCCAGAAACCAAATACCGGACTTTGTTTTATACTGCTCCAAATATGGTCTGCCATTAGTCGCAAAGGTAAACGGCACTTTATAGCTGCCCCAAGTTCCAACTTGGTACCGAGCATCCTCAACACGAATATTACGGGGATAGTCTTTCCCCTGATAGTCGATCACGGAGGGAATATCCTTGTGTTCCGCTTTTGCCTCAATGATACCGACAAATTGCAGACCAATAAAAAGGGCATAATCAGCGCGGCCGTGATTTCCCACAGTTGAGTCAGTGGGCCACTCAGCTATGGCAAGATTCCGACCTTTGGCTGGGCGAGTGCCATTAGAGAAACGCAGATTCTCGGTATCAGCCTCCCAGCCCACTTGACGGAGTTGCTGGTCAATAATGTAGCGTGTTTCTGCTTCTGTCTTTTGCCGCTGACTGGCTGCCCTGGCTGCCTGCTGGCGGCGTTTTTCTTTTGTGACAGAACCCGAAGCGGCAGCCTTTTCTTCCGCTTCTTTGACCAGACTTTCTTCCTGTGCATCGTCAGTATCTGCAATATCTTGCTTCTGCAAGGCAGTCGGCATCACAAAAGGAACCGTTTGATAGTTCCAGTCACCGTAGGTCTGCATGAACCATTCGCATAAGCTGTGCGCCATTTGAAGCAGCACTTTTCCCTCTTCAATGGAAGAGTAGTTCTCATGTGCCGCCTTATTGCGCACCTTGCGCAGCGCATGAAGAATATCCACAAGATCCTGCGTAAGGAGGCCCTCTCGGAATAGTACGCCGATCCGATTGACCGCCGTATTTTCGGAAGGAGGCATGATCCGATCATAAGTAAACATCAAGTTCACAACTGTTTCGCCGATCATCCCTAACTTCATCAAGCAGGAGTTTGAATCTGAATAAAGATACGCTTCTGCTTTTTTCCCGAACTGGGATAACACAGGGAACTCTTTATCAAGAAATTCAAAATTACTTTTCATCACAGCTCACCACCCTTACAAGTTCTGCACATTTTCATGTCATAAGTAAGATTGTCAGTAGATGCACTCGTCGTTTTGTTAAATGCCAGTTTTATTCCTCTGGCGGAACGGGGATGTACACCATTTTCAGAGGAATCATTTTACGGTATTTGACACTGAGCTGGTCGTAATATTTCAAGACCAGATCCACAAGTTCTGTGCCGTTAATGCCGCGAATAATCGGGGTGTTATCCAGGTATCTCTGCGCATTTTTTGTATAGTTGGACAGTGTCACGAACAGGCCGTAATCTCCTTCGCGCATAGCGCCTTTCAGAGACTGGATGGTCGTCTCTTTGATGTCTCCATCCTGGCTTTTGACCTGGACAACAATGCGGGGCGGCAGCTCGTCTTTATAGGCGGTAATGTCGATGCCGCTATCCCCACCATGCGGAGATAGGATCGTGCGGTAGCCCATGGCCTGCAAAAGATTTGCGACAAACGGCTCCAGATCATAGCCTTTCAGATTCTTGCTCAGCTCTTTTAAAATAAAATCTCGGGTAGTCTCAATAATTTCATCCGCCGTTTGTGCCACTGTCTCATCGGTATCCGGCTCCATGATATTACCTTTGAAGTCTTTATCTAGCGCCTTCAAATACTCATCCGCGTAGTTCTTCACTAAGAAAAAAGTCAATGCCGATCCTACTTCATGCAGAGCCCCTTGCGAAAAAGCCGTACGAGGCAGATGTTTGAGCCACTTTACTTTCCGACGATTGTGATACTGTGCTGCTGTACTATCATAAAAATAGGCGCTCTCAACGATCCCGATATTGATTTTACGGTCGAACTTAGATGGGAACACGATATAATCGCCTTCTCGCACTTCATGAACGAACCGGTACAGCATTCCAGCACTTGTGGGAATCGAACCTTTTTTAGCATCCGGATAGGTTACAATATATTTTTCTTTGTAGGCATCACGAGATGCACTTATGACCGACAAGTCGCCCATCTCTTCCCAGCCGATTGCAATTAGATTCTGATTCAAAAAAAGGGGATCGTCCATCGTATGGATTCCCCAAATCGTTTTGTTTGCTGCTGCCATCACAGCCACACTCCTATTCGATCTTTCGCAACTTCTCAACCAGCGAGAATCTTGTATCCCGAAAGTCATCCTTAAATATCAAGCCACTTTGTCAAAATTCTTGCTTATTTTTCTTCCGGAACAAACTCCAGAATATCGTCCACACCACATTCCATCACGCGGCAAATCTTCTCGATGCTTTCGACAGAAACATACTCGTTGCGCTTTAGGCGGGTGATAATATTGGCACTAAAACCGGCCTTCTCTTTTAGCTGTGCATTGCTTATCTTTTTATCAATCATCAGATGGAATAAGCGGTCATAACAAATCGCCATTTTAGTTCCTCCAAAGCAAGAAATGCCTGGATTTATTTTATCACATTTTCGTGAAAAACTCAACTTGATATCTAATTATCAGGCTTTATCCGTGTTATGGAAAGGCAGAGATTTCGCTGCCTTTTCCGAGCATATTCAACCAGTTCCTGCGCATTGCTGGAAGGGCGCCAGGTATAAGTAATCAGATAATCTACATGATCCACAACATAGCGGTTTGCTCTTATAATTGCAGCCTTGCGCGAAACACTTTCCATCCCTGGCGGATAGAATGTTCCATCAAATCCATCTGGTGTTGGGTTGGGCCGCTCTGCCGGATGGTATGGCAACAGCAAAGCGAGCTTTACCTCTGGGTAGAAACGCTTTGCTTCTTTGACTGCTGACGCTGCAAGGCGGTCAAATCCGCCGTAGTGACCGACAATAAATTCTGTAACGCCATATTCAACAATGTGCTGCTCAACAGCCGCATACAATACTGAATAAATTTCTTCCGATGCCTCTCTGTGTTCGATGAAAAAACAGCTTTTCGTATCCATCTTATAGCCTCCAACCCTTTTGAGTTATATTAACTCAAAAAGGTTAATCTTTTCAAGAGGAAGCGGGTATCATCATCAGTGAAGAGAGGTGATACTCATGAACATCGGTGAAGCTGTTAAGGAGCGTATTTGGGAACTGTGCAGCGAGCGCGATATTTCCATCAACAAGCTATGTAGCATGAGCAGTGTGACCCAATCCACAGTAGACTCCTATATAGGGCTTATGCACACGCTGTTTACCCTGGAGGATAACTGTGGGCTGAAGGTCACGGAGCAGGACGGTGAACTTGCCTTGCAGGTGGATTTCCGCAAAAACAAGGATGCTGCCCGGCTGCATGAGATGCTCTGGGCCTGGCGGGAACAGGCGGCCAAATTGGAAGCCGGTGAGATCTCTCAGGAGGAGTACGACCGCTGGCGTTACCACTACCCGGAGCACGACAGCAGCCAGATCCACGCCAAGGTGCCGCCGGAGGGCCTGATCTGACCCTCTCACTTGTAGGCCACGGGAGAGGCCATTTGTTGCGTAAAATCAAAAAATTCAGATAAATGAGAGCAAAATAAAAAAGGTCTAACTGATCAGCAAAAATCAGTTAGACCTTTTCTCTTAGAATAAAAATCCTGCGTATTCGCAAGCCACCCAAAATTCCAAAACAAATCGGTTTTTGATGGGTGCTATCAATCTGCTATCAAATGGGGAATTTGAAAATCAAAAACCGAGTGTTTATGCGGGTTTGCGGGCCCTCATATCCACTTTTTGCTTATTCCCACTCGCTCCTGCCATAAGTTCTCTAAACAGATTTGCTTATGGGATTTAGCTCAGGGTATCGGCATTATTTTCATTATTCAGATAGTAGAGGCTATCTGATTTTTTGTTGCCATGATGTTGCCAGCAGTAGAGGTCATCACCTCCACCTCGTGACGCAATTATACCATATCGTGCATCTTCCAGCAATTATATATCTGCTTTGCTCACCATAGAATCAATTTGCACAATTTGGCTGTCAGCCAAGTCTCAAGGTCTGCAAATATTCTTCAAATCTTTCCTTGGAATATGTATGAATGTTTCTATAATATATCCTTTCATACCGTTCCAAATCAAAGCAAATAAACTCTTTTTTTGCTTTCTCCATAAAGTGATTAGCTATAGAAACCCTTGATGGTGTTTCTTGCAATTGCCCTTTTTGAACTTGTCTAGGTAAAGGATTTTTCTCAAGGTTATAAACCACAACAAAATCAATATTTCCACGAGAAAAAGCCAAATCTTCCCCAATGATTTCAAGAAAAATTAACAAGCTATCTCGTGCTTTATCTTTAATTTCTCGGTTGTTAACCTTCCCATTTTTAAATTCAACAAATAGTATTCCGTTTTCAAAAGGGACAATAGCATCGACCGATGTTACAACTTCTTCAGAAAGTCCAAAGCCATTTGCATAATGCCTCTTAACCAAATCAAAATTCACAACTTCCGTTTCTGAAGATGTCATGTATTGGATGTCATTTGGGTCGCTAGTATCTTTTGAGGTTTCTCTAAGCGATTTTCTATTATCCAAGAGAATCGGGTATAATTCTAAATTAATCATAGCTGACCTCTTTCATTTTCTAAATCTTGCAGCGGTCTAGCTAATTTACTATAAATAGCCTCAATATTATTTGTGACATCTTCGATGTTAGAAACTTCAGCATTTGAAGAAGCTAAATAGTACTTGCACTTGTCGTCTATGCCGTGTTTTACCGCGTAAACTTCTATGGCATTTAAAAAATATGGGCTATGCGTATTCAACAGGACGTGGATACCAAATTCCTTATGAATCAATACGATCAATTCCGCAAATACAAGTTGCCATTCTGGATGAAGGTGAATCTCTGGCTCATCCAAAATAATAGTCCCGCCTTCTTCAATAGCTCCATTCATTAACAATGTTTTCAAAATCAGAAAGGTTTTAAATCCTGTGGAGATATTGGACAAGGCTATGGGTGCATCATACTTTGCAGAGGTATAAAAATAACCATCTTCTTGCTTTGTAAGATTTCCTTCGCATATATGGTTTAAAATATCAAAAATTTGCTCTAATTTTTCAGACACGATCATCTCTTCAATCACATTGCTTACAATGGATCTAGTGCGTTTTTGTGTAAGCATCTCTATCAATTTAGTCCTATGATTTTCGGAGCGAATAAATCTGAAGGGCAAATCATTTGCCAATTCATCAATAACAAAAGGATCTTCAAGATAGGCCAAGTTGCTGTAGATATCAATAGCAGATTTAATATTGATAGCTTCGTTATTTACTACCTCAACATTTATACACTTTTCGCCATGAAATTCTAACACCATCGAACTCGACAAGTCTTGAGCGTTCACATGGCTTATTTGCATATTAAATTCTGACTGCAAAATGTTTTTTAAAACATTAGCTTTGATAGTATTATCTTCTAGTTTCAAATACGAAAAAACCTTGCTAAAAATTGCATCTATACTATCTTCTGCACCATTTTCTATGCCAATATCATAAACTTCGTTATTTTTATATATTCCCTCCAGAACTTTTCTCAGTTCATCTGTAGAGTCAATGTACCTTGTTCGATTTTTGCAAATTTCCTCTGCAATCCTCCTAAGGCCATTGGGGGCCATGGGGATATTAGCACGTCTTTTTCTAAATGGAGCAGAAATAGCTCGATAGATCGATAGGCTCCGTTCCTCAACTATTTTATCATTAATGTTATGAAAAGCAGTAAATAAACAGTATAGTGCTTTTCCAACTGTGCTTTTACCGGTATTGTTTTCACCGGCAATTACTGTGATACCGTTGATCTCAACTGAAGCTGTCCCTATTTTGCCAATGTTTTTCAAAGTTAGCTTCATTGTGTGTCCTCCTCTATCGCTGGTGCTATACCAGCTTTAATTCGTCTAAGCGATATCCCATAGCCTCCATTGACACTTGAAAGTAGTCACTCAGATATCGCTGCAATTGATGCTGCTGTTCCAGCTGCTGATCTTCCAGGAACAGCGTTGTCTGCTTCGGACAATGATTAAAAAACTCTGTCCGCTTTCGTTTGACCAGATTTTCCGGCATCAGGAGGCAAGCTGCAAAATAGTCTGCTTCTTTTTCCTGTTCCGGCTTATTTTTTCCAAAAACGCTATCACTATCACAGATAATAGCGCCGTTTTGTAATGGGTGCCCTAAGTAATGATGGCCCAACTCATGGGCAATGGTAAAGTGTTTACGGGATGTTCGAAGATTGGCATTGACAAAGATGATTTTTGTCTGCTTCACCACCATATATACGCCGCAGAACTCTTCATCATCCTCGTCTCGTTCCTCGAATATAATCCCCCGCTGTTTCATTATAGCAGGAATTAGCTCTATCGGTGGACGATGCAGGGTATTTAACTCCAAAATTCCATCGACTAAATTCCTGATTTGTCGTTTGCGTCTCCAGTCCATCAGCTTTCCTCGTTGGCAATCTCCAAAGCTCGTTTGCGAAGATGCTCCCAGGTATCCTCCCGAATCTTGCCACGGGCAGCTGCCAACAATTCAGTTTCCGGAGTTGTTTGATCCGGACGGAATTCGATAATCTGTGCAGATTTTGCAGCTTCTTGCACGCTAAACGCTTCCTGTAAGACTGCTTCCATAAGCTGAGAAGCATAATGTGTTGCTTGAACTACTTCTCGCTCTAATTTGTCACATAATCTAGTTAGTAAATTAACTCTATTGACAATGCGCAATTGTTCTTGGATAGGGGGAAAGGGAATTACAAACCCCCTAATTAAATTTAAGTTCAAGTTCCCCTGAGATGTTCCTTTACCCAAAGTGTTTTTCTTAGAAGAATTCCGCCCATAATATCCATTCAGCCATATCAACAAATAGTTCATATCGTAGGTGTGAAGAAAAGGCTTCATAAGACAGAGGCTTACATAAATGGCAAAATCTATTTCAGTATCAATAATTGCCGCCTCTCCTATACCAGCTCCTACACGAGCCATAAGAATATCGCCTTTTTCAGGCTTTGTATTCTTTATGTATTGCTCATAGTCATTATTTGAAACCATTCTACATTTGTGAGGCATGAATTTAAATGGCTTTATGTTTTGAGCTGACATAAACGGCATACCGGCTTCAACATAACTAGGGGTCTGATGTGTGCCATCAGAAATGTCACATACATTTCCCAGTCTGCACCACTCCCAACCTTTCGGCAGCGCAAATGGTTTCTCCTCTTCGCTGATGGGAGGTAGTGGCTTTTGCTTTTTGATTTTTTTCTCGGCAATTAAACGCTCTTTTTCAGCTTTAATTTTTTCAAGCAGCACGCTGGTCGGCTCATCATTGGGGTCCTGCTCACAAAGTTTACCTTCTACCGCTTGCTGCAAGATAGATTGGCGAAGGATTTCGATCTTATCGTCAGACAAGTTTTTATACAGTTCACAGAGCAATTCGTCGAGCTTTTTAATTTTTATCAGAAGCTTATTTTGCTGCTCCAAGGTAATATCGGGAAAATCAATTTTTTTCAGATCGGAAAACCGCAATGCAGAACGCACACCGCCACGATCCCCATACCATTTGATTAAATTGATTCCCAACGAGCTTTTTAAGTAATACAGCAAAAACTCATTGCTAATCTGTCCGTTGGTTTCAAACACAACATAAGCAGGACTTACAGCCCCAAAAGTACCTGGTAAAGATAAACCAATGGAACCGACATTTACTCGATACGGATTATAGGCGAACTGATTTTCTCTTAAAACGGTATAGTTGCCCAAATCATCACTTGCTTTGTTATTTGTAACAGTAATACCGTCTGTGTTTGTAACTCCATAAACAGTAAAATCATCTTGAGAAATGCCTGAGTTTTTTACTTTTCCTTTTACTTCACAAATAAAGTTTCCCAATTTCACTGTTGGAAAAGATAGCTTTTTCATTTTAACAACTCCTCTATTTCCAACAGAATTTGTCTGCTTCTGGTGAGACAATCGGATGTTTTTCTAATTACCTCTTCCGGAGAAGGGATACTTTGCTCTAACTGCGTAGAAGGATTTTTGAAGTCAAGATTATACCCTCGAGCCTTAACCTCATCGATACTAACTTTCCACGCACAGTCTGTTTCTTTTCGGGCATTCCACCATGCTTTTTCCGCTTCAAACTCTTCTAACTTAATTGGCTTTGTCTTTGTGTAGTTCTTATACCCTTCCGGGAGCTGGTGTTCATAAAACCAGATTTCTTGAGTTGTTCCACGCTCCAGGAAGAGCAAGTTTGTGTTAATGCCGGTATAGGGAGCAAAAACTCCATTGGGAAGCCGGACAATCGTATGAAGGTTAAACTCGCTCAGCAACTTTTCTTTAATTGCAGTTTTGACACCTTCACCGAACAAAAAGCCGTCTGGAAGAACAATTGCCGCTCTGCCGGTCTGATTCAGTTTGTACATCAGCAGCACTAAGAACAAGTCCGCTGTTTCCTTTGTCTTATAATTTGCAGGAAAATTGTCCTCAATTCCGTCCTCTTCGATGCCACCAAAAGGAGGATTGGTCAAGATAATGTCAACCTTGTCTTTGGGGTTAATATCTTTAACCGGATAACCTAACGAGTTATCATGCTTAATTTGCGGATTATCAATATTGTGCAGAATCAAATTTGTGGTACAGAGCATATGAGGAAGAGGTTTTTTCTCTACACCCAAAATAGACTTCTGAAGTTGCTTTTCATCATCAATGTTATGGACCTGCTTACGCAAATGCTCCAGCGCACAGACAAGGAAACCGCCAGTGCCGCAGGCAAAATCCAGCACCTGCTCGCCAAGCTGAGGATTGACCATGTCCACCATAAACTGCGTAACGGGACGAGGCGTATAATATTCGCCGGAGTTTCCAGCACTTTGTAAGTCCTTCAGGATATTCTCGTAAATGTCGTTGAATAAATGGCGGTCTGAAGCCTTATCAAAGTCGATCTCATTGAGTTTGTTGATGACGCTGCGCATCAGAGTTCCGGACTTCATGTAGTTATAGCTATCCTCAAACAGAGACTTCACTAAGACCGCTTTCGGATCACTGGCTTCTGTTAACTGCCAATCCTTAAAAGTCTTGAACAGCGTATTGTTTACAAAGTCGATCAGTTCATCGCCGGTAATACCTTCGTCATCTTCAGCCCAATCAGACCAGCGCAAGCCGTCAGGGATAATATAGGTGTAGTCATCCGATAATGCGTCCCACTCCTTTTCTTTGGAGTCAAACACCTTCAGGAACAACATCCACACAAGCTGTGATATTCTCTGTGCGTCACCATCTACACCAGCATCCTGCCGCATGATATCTTGCACTGATTTGATTGTAGCTGAGATACTCATTACTTATTCCCCATTTCTCCTGCTTGCTTTTGAAGCATCTGCATTAGCAGTTCCATACCTTGATATTGCATATCTGTATATTTTCGCTGCTTTTCGCCATCCTCAGCGAATCCCTTAGGAACATATACTCTCTGCAAATCCTGTGCGGTAATATTTTTATAATTTACCGACTTACACATTGCCAAAATTAAGTCAAGCTTCTTATCCAGTCTTACTTGATATTGTAAAGATTCGTTGCAAAGTGCCTCATAATACAATTTCCACTTTGCACGAACATCTTTATCATCTTTAAAAACAATGTCAATCAAATTATAGGAGCGAATTATTTCGTCACTATACAGATAATGTCCTGTACTCAGTAAAGACTTAATTATGGCTATTTTTTCTTTCTTTTTATCTGATCTGTTCTGCAAAAAGATCGTCACTAAAACAGCAATTATAGGCGACAGAACAATCGCCGCAATATTGATAATATCTTTTATTTCCACACCGTTCTCCCTTACGCTACATATAATTCATTTTCCAGTTCTGCAATAGCTTCCATAAATTTTTTCTTATTGCCAAAGCACTTCAGTATTTCGACCGGTGTGCCAAATCGGGCGACATCAGGTACTTTCAAAACTTCCATGCTTTCGAGATTGGCCAGCCCTTCGTCTGCATATTTGTCCAGCAGCGCTTCTAAGACCTGTTTTGCAACTTCGTTGTACTTTCCAAAGTAGCCACGCTTCTTCACATTGTTGGCCCGCTCTTTTCGTGTCAGCGGCGGCATATCAAAAGCAATGTGGCAAATAAGGTCGAAGGGGTCCAAATCCTTAGAGATTTCTTCCCGTAGTTCTTCAAAGAAGATACCCTTTTGCTCCAGTTCCTCAACAATGGCCGTTTTCTTCTGTGCACTGTTCCACCGCTGCAAAAACTCGTCCAGTGTGGCATACTCCTTGCGGATATTCTTTCTGGTGTAATCTACAAGGCTTTCAGTAATTAACTTGCCGTCTGCGTCCAAATATTGTACCCGTTCATTGATAATGGATACAGGCACATCATTAACATAATATTTCACCCGTTTGGGTATATCATCCGGATCGAAGGTAACATCTGGCGGGATCTCCTGTCCATCTTCCTTGGGTACCTCATCCTGTGGAATATCCTCGGTTGGTGTATCTTCCGTTTCTTCCGTAGGAATGTCACCATCGGTTTCTTTGACTTTCACCGGATCACCGTCAAAATCCTTATCAGCAAATAACTTGGTCACATTGCGGAAGTCAATAATAGTGAAATAAAGTTTGTCATGCTCTTCGTTGATTCTTGTTCCGCGACCAATAATCTGTTTGAACTCCGTCATGCTGTTGATATTGCTATCCAAAACAATGAACTTTACGGTATCTGCATCTACACCTGTTGTCAGTAATTTGCTTGTAGTCACCAATACAGGATAGGCTTCATCTGCGGTCATAAAATTTTCCAGCTCTTTGACGCCCTCACTACCACTGGTCATCTGCACTACATACTTAGAATTCTGACTTACCAGGTCTCCATTTTCGTTTCTAAGGGCCTTGGCCATACGGGCAGCATGGTCGATATCTACACAGAAAAAGATCGTCTTAGCAAAGCGAGAATTGTTTTTCTTCAAGAAGTCAGATACTCGTTTCGCCACAAGTTCTGTGCGCTTTTCGAGAACCAGATTTTTGTCATAATCCTTAATATTATATTCTCGATCTTCAATCTCAATTCCATACTTGTCCCTTTTACCTTTTGTTGGACGATAACCTTCCAAATCCTTATCAATTCCCACACGAACAACTTTATATGGCGCAAGGAAACCGTCTTCAATCCCCTGACGCAGAGTATAGGTATAGATTGGTTCTCCAAAATACTCGATATTGGAGGTGTCCCTTGTTTCTTTGGGAGTGGCTGTCATACCAATCTGCGTAGCGTTCTTAAAGTATTCTAGAATTTTTCTCCAAGCAGAATCGTCTTTTGCGCTGCCGCGATGGCATTCGTCTACGATAATCAGATCAAAAAAGTCTGGAGAAAACTCTTTATATGTATCAGCAAAACCTACTTGCCCTGTTACCCCCTGATAAATTGCAAAATAGACCTCATAAGCCTTGTCCACTTTTTTGTCGCGGATCTTAGTCATTTTCCGATTATTGCTATCAGCGTTAAAGAACTTAAAATCTTTACGCATGGGGTCATCCACAAGTACATTCCGATCCGCCAAAAATAAAATTCGTTTTTTCGTCCGAGATTTCCAAAGTCTATAAATAATCTGAAACGCTGTATAGGTCTTACCAGTACCAGTTGCCATCGTCAGCAACAGCCGATTTTGCCCACTGGCAACCGCTTCAACAGTCCGGTTAATCGCGTTACATTGATAGTATCGGGGCTTTCTATCGTCATTGGGGGTGTAGTAATAATCCTGCGCTACAACTTTTTCGCTTGCCTCTGTGATACCCTTAAATTTCTTGTAACGAGCCCACAAGTCTTCCGGCGAAGGGAACTGATCTAAGGCCAATTCTATCTGAACATTATGCTCAGCCGTCTTGTCATAAAAAGAAAATCCATCGCCGTTAGATGTAAACACAAAAGGGATATCTAAAATCTCGGCATAGTTTAGAGCCTGCTCCATGCCATCCGCAATATTGTGGTTATTGTCTTTTGCCTCCACGATTGCCAGTGGGATGTTTGGTTTCCAATACAAAATATAATCTGCGCGTTTTTGCTCTCCACGCTTCACAATTTTTCTACGTACTGTAATCTTGCCTTTTGTGAAGGAAACTTCCTCCCTGATCTGCAAGTCGCGATCCCAGCCGGCAGCCAGAATTGCAGGGGTAATATACTTTGTTCTAATGTCCTGTTCAGACATTTGTTTTTTGTTCATGTTCACCCCTCGCTTTCCTTGCTGCAATCGTCCTTCCGTCCAGAGGTTTTTCGGCGTCTACTGGAATTAACCATAGATTGCCTTTTTTCACCGCGCCTTTAATTTTTCCGTTGTTGCAATACACCGTTACCATGCGGCCAGATATATTCCACTTTTCTCCAGCTTCTTTCACAGTCAGATAGTCAAGCACAGCGATCCCTCCTACTTACAACAATTCAATTTTATTATATTGCAAGAAGTCGAAATTTACAAGCCCTCAATCTCGTGGAATTTTCTCTGTCACAGCCTTTAGATATAGTTCTGAGTCACCATTCAAAATCAGCTCCGCATAGGCCAGCGGATTATTGTAGATCAACCAGTCCGGCTCCGACCGCTGATACATATTGTATGCTACTTCTGTCTCTACAGCGATGCAGTCAATGGAGAGCATCGTCCCATCATCCAGACGCAGTTCCACGCAGACGGTGTCCAGGTTAAACTCACATGACAAAATCTTTCTCATATTTATTACCTCCCAATACTTAATTTCCGATTGATTTTTCGCAGCGACAAAAGTGCTATTTCGTTAATTTTAGAATCCAGCCAGCAAGCAATGCGTGTGGCTATCCACCCACACACAAATCCGGCAAGCAATGCGAGTGTTAATACACACTCACATTTCCTGCCGTCTGCTTGTTGAGGGCAGCGCCCCCAAGCCCCTTTTGAACACAGAATTTCATTCTGTGGCTGCGCGTTCTGCGAACGCTTTGAAATGGTACGCCAAAGCGCCGTCCCTTTTAAGATGCCATGGAACAAATCGTTCCACCCTTACTGCCTGAGGTCTACCGTGAAACACAGTAGCTCTCGCTAGATGCGTGGGCAAAATGTTTTCCCATCGTTCGCTTTTACTCCGCACACTGTATCCTGTTTTGGCGCATAGGATGTCGTGAAACGCGACATCCTATGGTGATCTTGGGGTGCCCTAAAATGGGGCACTCTCTTGAACAATGGGGTGGCAAAACACCACCTCATATTTTCTTTTCCGCAACGGTGGCGACAGTCGCAACGGTGCTGGGAGTACCCCTCAAAACACCGTCGCGACCGTTGCGAGCGTCGCACTTTACTCGATTACTTCAAATGCGGATGCTTCCACCACCATGTAAGTCAACTGGATGCGCCGCCCGGCATGTTTGGTTTTGTTCTCGTACTTCACCTGATGCTCTTCCAACAGTCGGCTGGCATTCACATTCAGATGTTTGGTAAGCCTATTTACCGCCATATCCGTTTGAATCGCCTGGGCCAGCTCGGTGGGGCTGCCTTCCCATTCCCGGTTGTCAGCAGACACGATCTTCGCTACGGCTTCCAGTATCGGGTCTGGTGGGTGCTTCCAAAGCTCATTCTCTGCATGGTCAAGGAGCCATATCAAACGCTCCTGGTCTTTGCTCAGATACAGCCGCTGATCCGGCTGATCCCGTCCACTAATTTCCAGTGTAGCCTTTCCGTCAGTTCGTTTTTCTTTCTGCATAATGAGTGCCCCATCTGCACAGCCCGACAGTCCGGTGGTACCGGAAATCTTATCAAAGCTATCTCCCGCAGGCTGCTTTCTAGTGTGGTGGACAATCAGGATACAAACTCCATGCTGGTCTGCAAATTGTTTCAGTTTTCCAATCACCTCATAATCGCTGGAATAGCTGTAATTGTCGCTTACCATCTCCCGGACTTTTTGCAGGGTATCCACGATAATCAACTTGGTGTCACTGTGTTCCCGGACAAATTTTTCAAGTTGTTCATCCAGACCGCTGCCGATCATCTTGGCACTGGTAGCAAAGTGGAGAGAGCTTGTCCCCTCCACACCGAACATGCGGAACATCCTGCGCTGCAAACGGCTTTCGTCATCTTCCAAAGCAAGATAGAGGACTGTTCCCTGATGAACCTTGTAGCCCCACAAATCCTGCCCAGTGCTGACATGGTGAGCGATCTGCGCCACCAGAAAAGATTTACCGATTTTGGGCGCTCCGGCAAGGATATATGCTCCAGTATAGAGCAGGTTTTCAATCACCGCAGACTTTACCTCAAACACATTGTCCATCAGCTCGTCCAGGGTTACAGTGTGCAGGTAAGCCGGGTCGCTCATGCGCTGTATCCTGCGGTACATTTCTTCCAGGCTTTCCTGAGGATTTACAACTTCATCGTTGATTTCTCCCTTAGAAGTGGTTATACTAATGTCAGAGTTTTTAGAGATTGACTGCCCATCGTCTGCGCCAACAGATGAGTCCTGGGCGGTCATTTTCTTTTTTTCATCGATCATAGGCAATATCCTCCTGCATTCCTTTCATAATGGTAGTGATCATCTGAATGGTGTCCAACAGTTCATCATTTACTCCTTGCCCGGCTTCAATACGGTGCAGCTCGTCCAGCACAGCAGCCAGCTGATCTCGCAGTGCCTTATAGACTCTCGGATTGCCCTGAACCACCACATCCCGACAGAGCAGCCGACGGATGATATAATCCTGCTTGGTCAGTCCGGTGATCTTGACTGCTGTTTCAATCTGGGCATCCTCCTCAGGGGAGACCCGGAAAGATACGGCCTTGTTTCTCCAACGGTTGTGCTTGTCCAAATTCTTTGCTGACATTTTTAATTGCCCCTTTCCATATTTAATTTATCTGCCATTTCCGTTTGCTTGGACGGAAACAGGTGCGCATAATTGTAAGTGATGTCGATGCTCTCATGACCCACCCGATCTGCGATAGCTGTGGCGGAGAACCCCATGTCGATGAGAAGCGAAACCGCACTGTGACGAATATCGTGGATTCGGATACGCGGGACTCCAGCCTCTTTGGAGCCTCTATCCATCTCCCGATGGAGATAACTCTTGGTGACGGTGAACATTCGGTCATCTGCTCCAATTCCGTAGAGCATTTTGAGGTAATCCTGAATTTCCTCTGCCAGAAACTGCGGCATAGTGATGACACGATTGCTCTTTTCTGTTTTTGGAGTGGTAATCAAATCCTGCCCGTTTAGTCGCTGATAGGATTTGTTGATGGTGACAGTGCGCTTCTCAAAGTCAAAATCTGCCGGGGTCAGAGCCAGAAGTTCTCCCTCTCGGATACCGCACCAGTAAAGCATCTCAAAGGCATAGAAGGATAGCGGTTTATCCATCATCACCTCGGCAAATTTCAAATACTGCTCCTTAGTCCAGAACATCATCTCTCGGTTTTTCTTTTTCCCCATACTGCCAGCCTTTTTACAAGGGTTATCTCGGAGATTGTAATACCGTACTGCATGGTTAAAGATGGCACTGAGTTGATTGTGAACCGTCTTAAGGTACACAGGTGAATAGGGTTGCCCCTTTTCATCCTTGTGGTTCAACATCTCGTTCTGCCAGGTGATAATCTGCTGGGCGGTGATGTTACACATCTTCAGCTTGCCGAAGTATGGGAGCAGCTTGGTGCGGATAATATGCTCCTTTGTGGCCCAAGTGTTTTCCTTGAGCCGAGTTTTCATATCCGCTGTGTAAAGTTTCACAAAACTTTTGAAGTTCATATCCAAATCAGCGCTGGTTTTATGAACCTGTTCACGCTCCCAAGCCTGTGCCTCTCGCTTGGTCTTGAAGCCCCTCTTTTGAGTTTGTTTCCGCTCACCGTTCCAATCGGTATAGCGATAAACTGCCCGCCAGGTGCCGGTTTTTTCTTCCTTGTAAACGGCCATTATGACTCCTCCTTTGCTGTTTTGGTATAGTAATACTTCTCCCTGAAGAATTCCCGATTGACACGGCCGGAGATGGTCAGATACCCTTTCTCCTGCAATTCTTCGTTAAGCCCATGGATTACCTTGTAGGCGTGGGATTTGGAGATGCCCAATTCCTGAGCAACTTCGTCTGCTCGCATAAAACTCTGTTTCTGCATAAATAAAATACCTTCCTTTCCTTGTTGATTGTTTCTGCCTGCCAATTTTGTTTTTCATAAAGACCTCCTTACTCTCTACTGCCACTTTTTTCAGATTTTGCACCCAAGAATTTTGAAGAAAGTTTCTTCAGTTACTTTAACTAAGCAAATATGCTTCGCTTATTGTCATTATACTAAGCATAATAGCTTATGTCAATCGGCGCACACAAAATAAATTAAATAAAATTGTTTAGTATTCTCTTGACTTTCCTAAGCATTTCTGCTACGCTTTTTATAAAGACAACCAACGATTGGAGTTGATGATATGGCGATTGGTGAACGAATTCACTTTTTCCGTCTCCTGCGGGGGATGACTCAGAAATATCTCGGCATGGCGCTGGGCTTCCCGGAGAAGTCTGCTGATGTGCGCCTTGCACAGTACGAAACAGGATCAAGAACCCC